>TBL_comb47_HYPODRAFT_10000125_pt1 | contig 95285 bp, 109 predicted proteins | sample TroBogypolimnion_40_FD_10682 | JGI IMG/M metagenome (IMG submission 10682) | reverse complement strand
AGGTGAAATTTCTTAGACAATGAGGAGGTTGGCTTAGAAGCAGCCATCCTTTAAAGATAGCGTAACAGCTCACTCATCTAGAGATTTTGCGTCGAAAATAATTGGGGCTAAGTATATTACCGAATTTTAGGATTTCGTTTTTCTTCGGAAAGACGGAGTGGTAGGAGAGTGTTCCAATCTGCTGTGAAGAAGGACTCGTGAGAGCCTTTGGAGCGTTTGGAAGTAAGAATGTTGGCACAAGTAACCGCAATGGGGCTGAGATCGCCCCACGTCGAAAGATCAAGGTTTCCTTGGTAATGTCAATCAGCCAAGGGTTAGTCGGGCCTAAGGGAATGGTGAAAACCGTACTCGATGGACACATGGTTAATATTCCATGACTTCCTTATTTTGTGATGGTAGGACGGAGTGTAGTATGTATCGCTCATTATTGGATTTGAAGTTTGTGTCTTGATTGTGATGTGTAGGAAAATCCGCACATTGTCTTAAATGGCACACGAAAGAGAAGCAAAAAGTTTTATGCCTCGGCATAGGATAATGATACAAAGCACGCTTCCAAGAAAATTATCTAAACTTAAGAATAAGGAATCCGTACCGCAAACCGACACAGGTGATCAGGGCGAGTAGCCCAAGACGAACGAGTGAGTGGTCCCCAAGGAACTCGGCAAAAAATCAGCCGTAACTTCGGGATAAGGCTTCCCCCCATTACTTTGGATATTTCCAAGATATATGAGGGAGAGTTAAATGTAAGAGACAAAAAAGAAATTAATTTTTCTTCGTGTGAAAGAAATAGGAAGTATTTGAGGTAATGGGGGGCGCAGCGAAAGTATTCCTGCCAACTGTTTACCAAAAACACAGCTCCCTGCGAACTCGCAAGAGGATGTATAGGGGGTGACACCTGACCAATGCCAGAAGGTCAAATATTGACGTTGTGTGGTCGCAAGATTATATGGTGATCGATATAAGCCCTGGTGAATGTCGGCCGTAACTATAACGGTCCTAAGGTAGCGAAATACCTTGTCGGGTAAGTTCCGACGCGCACGAATGGTGTAATGAGTGGGAAACTGTCTCGGGGACCAGCTCGGTGAAAATACAATCCCGGTGAAGATGCCGGGTAAGTGCAGTTAGACGAAAAGACCCTAGAAGCTTTACTATAACTTGATATTGAGCATGTTTTTTAACCGCGTAGAATATATGGGAGACTTTGAAGCAATTTTTTCGGGAGTTGTGGAGTCGACAGTGCAATACCATACTTTTGAAGGGCATGTTCTAACCAATACGGCAAAAACGTATTGAGACAGTATCTGGTGGATAGTTTTACTGGGGCTGTACCCTCCTAAAAAGTAAAGGAGGGGTTTAAAGGTCAGCTAGGCGCGAATGGAAACCGTGCCGATAGTGTAATGGCACAAGCTGGCTTGACTGTAAGAGGTACATCTCAAGCAGGTGGGAAACCAGAACATAGTGATCCGACCATGTGCATTAGATGCAGTGGAAGCTCAACGGATAAAAGCTACTCTAGGGATAACAGGCTAGTTCCGCCCAAGAGTTCATATCGACGGCGGAGTTCGGCACCTCGATGTCGGCTCACCTTAGCGCGGCGGTGGAGAAGCTGCCAAGCGTTTGGCTGTTCGCCAATTAAAAAGGTACGCGAGCTGGGTTCAGACCGTCAAGGTCACAAAATTTTTGTGATTTGGACAGTCTGGATCCTCAGAGGAATTTATAGAACTTAAATGAACTAATAAACTGTTTTAATCGAAATTAACCAAGTACATTAAATTGTACACACGGCGGTCACGTAAAATTTTACGTGAAGAAGTCGGGGTTTTCGGAGAAATCCAATCCTAAACATTATTTGTGAAGGAGGACAACACCGAGAAGAAATCATTTTTTGATTTTCTTTGTAGAGACTACAAACCGACCTTATTGAAAAATAAGAATGTATAGTCCGATCCCCAAAGTAATTTGGGAAAAATTTTATTCTGAATTTATTTTTGAATAAAATTGTAGATGCGTGAGACAGGTTGGTCTCCTATCTACTGCACTCGTTGATTCTTGAGAAGATCTGCTTCTAGTACGAGAGGACCGAAGTGGACTGACCTCTGGTGTATGAGCTGTTTTGCCAAAAGCAATGCTCAGTAGCTATGTCGGGAATGGATAACCTCTGAAAGCATCTAAGAGGGAAGCCAGCTTCAAGATTAGGAATCGTTTAGAACCGTGAGAGATGATCACGTTGATAGGCTTTAAGTGGAAGCGCAGTAATGCGTTAAGCTGAGAAGTACTAATGTTTCGATTCCTGTTAGGAAATTTGAAAATCACAAAATGTTAAAAAAATTTGAAATTCAGAAATTGGGAAGTATTTTATTTGTTCTTTTTTCCCAAAAGAAGTTAAAGTCTGTGGGGTTTATACTTTCATTGGGACGTCTCAGAAACGTTCAGAATCTATGAGGGTTGCCTCACAGCACCAATAAAACGGGTAAGTGAAACCATTTCAACTTACCCTCAGTTTTTGAATTTCAAATAGCATCAAGTTTTCAGTGTTGGTGATTTGTCGCAGGGGCTACACCTCTTCCCATTCCGAACAGAGAAGTTAAGCCTTGTTGAGCCGATGATACTCCTTGTGGGGAAAGTAGGCTATCGCCAACACCGAGTACTTGATACTAAAAAAATACCAATAAAATGGTATTTTTTTGTTTTTGAAGGTATAATATCCATATGACATGGGCTTTTAAAAGGCAACTTATTTACATATTGATTGTTGTTGCGGTTGTTTCTTTTTTCAGTTTTTTATTTCTTTATCCCGAGTTCAATAAGGCTCCTACGTGTTTTGATGGTGTGCAAAACGGTACAGAGACAGGGGTAGATTGTGGTGGTTCTTGTATGCTTGCTTGCACAAAACAAGTAGACAATGTATCAGTACTCTGGGCTCGCACATTTAGAGTTGTACCAGGAAGATATAATGCAATCGCATATTTAGAAAACCAAAATCAAAATAAAGCTATTTATAAGATAAGTTATAGGTTTCGTTTTGCAGACAAAGATAATGTTTATATTGGGAAAAGAGATGGGGTAACTTATGTTCCACCATCAGGTAAGTTTGCCGTTTTTGAACCTGCGATAGATGTCGGGAATTCCATTCCTGTTTACACTTCTTTTGAGTTTACTGAAGATCCAGTATGGATCAATGTTCCAGTGGAAAAAACAAGTCAGCTGAAAGTTTTTGTTTCAAATATTAATTTACAAAATGAAACCACAAGTCCAAGTTTGTCTGCTACTGTTACAAATGGCTCATTGTTCAGAATACCAGATGTTTCTTTTGTAGTTATTTTATATGATGCGATGGGTAATGCAATCTCCACGAGCCATACGTATCTAGACGTACTAGCACCAGAAGAAAAAACTCAAATTAATTTTACTTGGAGAGAGCCGATACTAACAAAAGTAGTTGCTGAGGAAATAATACCAATGTTTGATATTTTTTCGGTTAAATTAAACTAATGGCAGAGAAAGCACTAAAAAATATAGACTGGCTTTTAGTTTGTTTTATCGCTCCTATTATTTTAGCTGGACTTTTTACCATGAAATCTTTTGTTCCAACGGAAGGAACAGCTGATTTTTTCAGTAAACAAATTATATCTGTTATCATTTCATTTTCAGTATTTTTTATTTTTTCGTTTATTGATTTTAGATTTTTAAAAAGGACAGACGTATTGGTAACTCTTTTTTTAATTTTTGCTGGACTTTTGACGATTCTTTTTATATTGGGGCATGTCTCTCACGGGGCAAAAAGCTGGTTTAACTTAGGAGGTTTTTCTTTTGAACCAGTTGATTTTATGAAGCTTATTTTAGTTCTCATTTTGGCAAAGTATTTTTCTCGTCGCCATGTTGAAATTCGAAACATAAAACATCTTTTTATTTCTGGTCTTTATGCGATTATTCCATTTGCTTTGATTTTGTTTCAACCAGATTTCGGTTCTGCCTTGATAGTATTTTTAATCTGGTTTGGGATGGTGCTTGTTTCTGGCATTTCAAAGACACACTTGTTGGCAGTATTTTTGTGTGGGGCACTTGCGTTCTTAGTTTTGTGGTTTTTTGTTTTTGCTCCTTATCAGAAGGCCCGTATTATGACTCTTGTAAATCCTGTGGCAGATATTCATGGAACAGGGTATAACTCACTCCAATCAACCATAGCAGTAGGGTCGGGACAAATTTTTGGTAAGGGTCTTGGTTTTGGAACACAATCAAGATTGAAATTTTTGCCAGAACCACAAACAGATTTTATTTTTGCGGCATTTTCTGAAGAATGGGGCTTCGCGGGCTCTCTTCTTATTCTTTTACTTTTTGGTTTAGTTATTTGGAGAATTCTACTAACTGCTTCTTTAGGTCTTTCAAATTTTGAAATGCTTTTTGGAATGGGCATTGCTATTTATTTTATGAGTCATATACTCATAAACGTTGGAATGAATTTGGGGGTTATGCCTGTTACTGGGATTCCATTACCATTTATGAGTTATGGCGGATCACACTTATTAACAGAATTTGCTGGGTTAGGGATATTGATGAGTATGCGTAGATATGCGCGGCCTGCCCACAGAGACGATATGAAGAATGAGTTTTTAGGGATTTAACGGACCCCCTACCCTGAGGGTCGGGGAATTCCCCGACCCTCAGGGTAGGGAACAACAAATTATGCAAATTATTGATGGGAAAAAATTGAGAAATGAAATCTTAACAAGAGTGGAAACCGATGTGGCTGCTTTATCATTTCAGCCAGTATTTTGTGATGTCTTGGTAGGAGATGATCCAGCCTCAGCGCAATACGTGCGTATGAAAGCAAAAACAGCTGAGTCGGTAGGTATAAAATTTTATAATGCAAATTTTTCAAAAGATATTTCAACAGAAAGTCTTATAGAAGAAATTATGAAGATAAACAAGATTCCTCACATGTGTGGAATTATTGTTCAGCTTCCATTGCCAGAGAGTTTAGATAAAAGAAAAATTCTGGATGCTATTGATTCACATCTCGATGTTGACTGCTTGGGGACAGATGCAAGTAAAGAATTTTATAGTGGAAATATTTTGCTTGGCTTTCCTACGGCACTTTCATGTATGGCATTACTTGATTCTATAGGTATAGATTTAAAAAATAAAAATATTGTAGTTCTTGGACACGGTGATTTGGTAGGGAAACCTGTTGAAGCACTTTTGAAATTTAGGGACCTAAATCCTATTGTCATTTCTCGTAAAACTGAAAATAAGGAAGAATTAATAAAAAATGCTGATATAATAATTTCAGGTATGGGTCATGGGAAATTTATTACAGGGAATATGGTAAAAGATGGTGTAATTTTAATTGATGCAGGAACATCAGAATCAAATGCAGGGATAGTCGGTGATGTTGATTTTGAATCAGTCAAAAATATCGCAAGCTTTATTTCCCCTGTTCCTGGAGGAGTCGGGCCAGTAACTGTCGCAATGTTATTAAATAATGTTTTGAGTGTCGCTAAATATTATGTTAAATAATCAAATTTTTTTCGCGTTATATAATTTATCACACAAATCTCCAATTTTTGATTGGGTAATAATTTTTTTGGGGGACATCTTGCCTTATATAGTAGTTTTATCTGTACTTGTATTTTTACTTTTTCATCATGAAGTACTACAGTCAAAAACCCCATTTAAGGAATTTAAACAAAAATGGAAAGAAATTGTTTTAGTATTTTTTTCTGGAATACTTGCTTGGTGTTTTTCTTATGTTTTGAAATTCATAATCCACATGCCAAGACCTTTCGATGTTTTTTCTCAAATAAATACTCTTTTTCCTGAAACGGGGTATGGTTTCCCATCAGGACATGCTACTTTTTACATGGCTTTAGCCATTGCTGTTTTTTTTACTCACAAAAAATCTGGGTATATTTTAATGGTAATTGCTTTTTCAATCGGATTGGCTCGTATAGCCGCTGGAGTGCATTTTCCAGGAGATATCATAGGTGGTTTTCTTTTAGGTACATTAATAGCTTATTTTGTAAGGCTTGTTTACGATAAAATATATAAAAATGCATAAATAAAAAAACTCCCCATTACTGGGGAGTTTTTTTATTAAGATTATGAAGTAGGTGATTTCTCTTCTTTGTTTTCGGTTTCAGGAGTGGCTGTTGCTTCCTCTTTGGCAGTAGTTTGTAATTGCGCGATTTCGTAGTATTCATTAAATATTTTTTTCGCAAATTTTTCACTAATAGGTTTACCATCTACTGTAGCTGACACGAGGGTCTTCCAAGATATCTCTGACTGTGGGATCGTTGGAGCATAAGAGGCCATCGCTCCAGGTCTACGAAATTTATTTTCGTCTTCGTATTTTTGCGTTGGTCTTAAAAGAGAAGTATCAGCTTCCCAAACAATTTCCACCTTGTGGCCGTCTATTATTCCAGAGAGAGAATCGTTGTCGTGTGATTCCCAATGATTATGTTCGACAAGATTAAGATAAGCCTTGTCCGCTTTTTTTAAGATGTTTTCATCCTCTTGAAAATTTCCTCTATTAAAATTTGTATCATTTGTGCGGTCAAAAAGATCGTTTGTAAGATCTGCGTCAGCTTTCATTTTATCTTGTGCATTTTCGCTGAGCTTCCCACCCTTAAGCTTTCTAATTATATTTTTCATAAATCCACCTTCTAGTTCTTTGTCGTATGCTTCTCGCTGTTCTTCTTCTGTCTTCTTTGAGCCCTTAAACTTAATTTCTTCCATATTACTCATATTTTTTTTAATTATTAATCTTATAATGTTTACTTAACCTCAAAACTTGATTTTACTGTTACCATTATTTCTTTGTTTATGCTTGATGTGTCATACGTACCATAATCACTGACCTCAACAGAGTTTGGAGCCATAACTTGAACAACACCACTTGATGCAGAATTTAATGTTCCAATTTTTTTACCACCAGCCAATGCGAGTTGTTCTGCACGAGCTTTCGAATCTGCTACTGCGCTAGCTAATAATTCTACTCGTACTTCAGGAAGCTTAGAATAATAGTATTCTACAGAATTTGTCGAGAATAATACTCCTTTATCTATAATGAGCGAGCTAGTATTTTTTGATAAGTCGGAAATCTTTTGCACATCGTCTGATTGGACTGTTATATTTTGTACTAGATTATATTTTTTATCTACTCCAGGATTTTGTTCGTATACTTCATTCATAAAAACAGGGGATACGTCTATGGAATCTGCTGATACGCCACTAGTTGCTAGAAAATCTTTTACTGATTTTAAATCAGCATCTAATTTTGTGTATCCATCTTTAATGGTGGACTGTCTTGTTGATCTTGTGATTGACGAGGACCATTTTACTTTGTCTGAAACAACGGCTTTTTTTGCTGAACCAGTCGTTGATATATAGTTCATCGATCGGAGTTTATAAAATGTTAGGGAACCTATGGAAGCACTTATTATAATGGATAGTCCCAAAATTAAGCCAAAAACCGCCTGACTTTTATTAATATTTTCCATAGCTTAATTATACCATATTTTGTTGATTTTCCATATTTTGAACGTATTTGCATATTTTCTAAAAAGCGTATAGAATAGCCTTATAATTTTATGTGGAAAAAAAGAATCATAGCATTAGTTATACTATTATTAGGTGTTGGTATCGCGTTTTTTGTGTTCAAATCTGAGCCAAAGATGAATAAGAATTATGAACATGCAAGTTCATTTTTTAAGCATTCTCCATTTCGGCTGGGACTAGATCTTTCAGGGGGAAGTCACTTGGTTTATAAAGCAGATGTTTCAGGTGTTGCAGCTGGTCAGGTTTCTGACGCCATGAGCGCACTTCGAGATGTTATTGAACGTAGAGTTAATTTATTCGGAGTTTCAGAACCAGTTGTTCAAGTTCAAGAAGGTGGTTTTGGTTCTGGCGGAGGTGAAAAATTAATTGTTGATCTACCGGGAATTACTGATGTAGAAAAAGCTACAGCGATGATAGGGCAAACTCCGCTTCTTGAGTTTAAAACTGAAGCACCTGCTGGTACTCCACAAAAGGCTACTGTTGATAAAAACGGAAAAGTTACGTTGGATACTACTCCACAATTTACAGCAACTGAATTAACAGGTAGATATTTAAAGAAAGCAACATTAGAGTTTGATCAAAATACTCGTGAGCCAAAAGTTGGATTACAATTTGATGATACGGGTACACAACTTTTTGATCAAATAACAAAAGCTAATGTTGGTAAAATAGTTGCGATATATCTAGATGGTGCACCTATTTCTACTCCTGTTGTTCGTGAAGAAATAAGTGGTGGCACTGCTCAGATTTCTGGTAGTTTCACTCCCACAGAAGCAAAGCAATTAGTTGGCAGATTAAATTCTGGGGCTCTTCCTGTTCCTATTTCATTACTTTCAAAACAAACAATCGGAGCATCACTCGGCACAAATGCTGTGCATGCAGGAGTTAAGGCAGCGCTAATAGGATTTATATTTATTGCTCTTTTCTTAATTCTTTGGTATAGGTTGCCTGGTTTGATAGCAGTACTTTCGCTTTGTATTTACATAGCTATTGTTCTTACTCTATTCAAATTGCTTCCTGTTACTTTGACGGCAGCAGGTATCGCTGGATTTATTATCTCACTTGGTATAGCCGTGGACGCGAACGTCCTTATTTTCGAGCGCGTAAAAGAAGAATTACGTTCTGGTAGAACTATTGCAGATTCTGTTGCTAATGGTTTTTCAAGGGCTTGGTTTTCAATTCGAGATTCAAATACTTCAAGTATAATCACAGCAATCATTCTTTTCTGGTTTGGAACTTCACTCATTCAAGGTTTTGCGCTAACACTCGGTATGGGAGTTTTGGTTTCGATGCTTTCAGCAATCACGATAACAAGAATCTTTCTTTATGCTATCGAGTTTGTTGGGGAAGGTAAGGTCGCAAGATTTTTATTCTCTAGTGGATTAAGTAAATAAAAAATATGTTCATAATAAACAACAAAAAAATATTTATCGGGATTTCTATCGGATTGGTTATTATCTCTATCGCGCTTTTATTTATCTTTCCTCCAAAGATAGGTATTGATTTCAAGGGTGGGGCATTAACTGAAGTTCTTTACAAGACTGCTCGTCCAGACCAAGTCGCCCTAGAGGACACAATAAAAACTTCAACAATCGGAGCAGTACTACTTCAACCAACAGGGGATTTAGGGTACATTGTTAAATCAAAAGATATAAATGAAGCAGAACATACGTCATTACTTCAAATGCTTTCCGTCGATGGCAAGAATCCTCTTGAAGAAAAAAGTTTTAATTCTATTGGTCCTTCGATAGGAAGGGAACTTACTCAAAAAGCAATTTTGGCTATGATACTTGTTTCTTTGGGAATAATTCTGTTTATTGCGTTTGCCTTCAGAAAAGTTTCTAAACCAGTTTCTTCCTGGAAATATGGGATAATAGCTGTTCTTACCCTTTTACATGACGTTATGATTCCAATTGGAATTTTTACGGTATTTAGTCACTATTATGGAGCAGAAATAGATGCACTGTTCGTTGTGGCGGTGCTTACCATTTTGGGTCTTTCTGTTTCAGACACTATCGTTATTTTTGATAGAATCCGAGAGAACCTAAGGAATCAAGCAGCTGTTGCAAAAATTAATTTCAATGAAACTGTCGGTAAAAGTTTAGAGCAGTCATATGTCAGATCAATTTGCACTTCGCTCACTGTCATATTAGTATTGCTTTCCCTAGTATTTTTTGGTCCGGCCTCGACGAAATATTTTGCCTTAATGTTAACATTCGGAATGTTCTTTGGAACGTATTCCTCCATATTCCTTGCTTCGCCACTTCTAGTCTGGGTAAATGAGGTCCAGATAAAAAATCAAAATAAAAAAAGATAACTCTCTGTTTTTATTAGTAACTAATTAAATTAAATATATGATTTGGTATATAATTTTAGTAATATTGGTGCTACTTGTTTCTGGACTTCGTGTTGTAAAGCAATACGAAAGAGGTGTTATATTTTTCTTGGGGAAATGTACCGGAGTAAGGGGTCCTGGCCTTATTTATATTATTCCGATTTTTGAGAAGATGAGTAAAGTCACGATGCGTACTGTAACGATGGCAATTCCTTCACAAAAAATTATTACCAAGGATAATGTTTCGATAGACATCGCCGCTGTTGCATATTATCACGTTGTTGATCCACAAAAGTCAGTCCTAGCGATCGAAGATGTTTTTAATGCCGTAAACCAGATTAGTCAGACGACTGTTCGAAATGTCGTTGGACAATTTAAACTTGATCAATTGCTTTCGCAGACGGTAGACATAAATATGCAGATAAAAAATGTTATTGATTCTCATACTGAACCATGGGGGGCAGAAGTAACGGCAGTTGAGATAAAAGATATTACTCTTCCAGACAACATGCAAAGAGCGATGGCTAAAGAAGCAGAAGCCGAAAGGGAGCGAAGAGCAAAAATAGTTGCCGCCGAAGGAGAATTTCAAGCAGCGCAAAAACTTGGCGAAGCAGCTGATTTGATTTCGAAACACCCAGTAGCGTTACAGCTTCGCACCCTTCAAACCATGGCAGAGATTAGTGTTGAAAAAAATTCCACCATTATTTTCCCAGCTCAATTTATGACCACAGTGAGTGAGGCAATAAAAATGATCAAAGGAGATAATAGTTAGTTTTATTAATAAAAAAATATTTTATGAAAAATAAATTTGTAGGGATTGTAAGCACTATTGTAATTGTTTTTGCATTCGCGTTTATAATTAATAATTTAACTGTAAAAAATACAGCACAAATAAAAGAACAAACTCTCCAAGCCAGAGTTTCAGCAGTAGCTGATTCATCCCCAAATTCTACTAATCAAAGTGGGTCAAATATTTCTCCAACAACAACCCCACCTGTTAGTACCACAGTCACTAAAAAAGCAGTTTTGCAAAATACTACCGATACCACGACAATTATTCCTCCCAAAACAACGACTCCTACTTTGCCGAATCAGTTACCAAATAGTTTCGGCTGGCAATATGTCGGTATTCCAGGATTTTCAAGCGGAATGGCATATCACACATCCCTAGCTATTAGTTCAAACAATATTCCGTATGTGTCATATCAAGATGGGGCCAATGGTTCCAAGGCAACTGTAATGAAATATGATGGCACGAATTGGGTTCCCATCGGCGCTCCTGGATTTTCAGCATTATCGGTAGGTGAGATATCTCTAGCCATTGATTCGAACAATATCCCATATGTAGTATATCAAGATCCAATGACTCTAGGTGGTCATGCAGTAAAAGCAACCGTAATGAAATGGAATGGAACAAACTGGGTTTATGTCGGTGCTCGCGGGTTTGCGGGGTCTTTTGTGGTAAGCATATCTATAGTTATTGATTCGAATAATGTTCCATATGTAGCATATGATGATTATATTAATAATAGCTTCAAAATAACTGTAATGAAATTTAATGGTACAAGCTGGGTCAATGTTGGCGTTCCTGGATTTTCAGCCGGGCAAGCAAATGCCCCACGTCTAGCCATTGATTCGAATAATATTCCGTATGTAGTATACGCAGATGTGATTAATGGAAAAAAAGCAACAGTAATGAAATACAATGGTACGAGCTGGATTCTAGTTGGTAATCCCGGATTTTCGGCTGGAGAGGCAGAGACTCCGTCTCTAGCTATTGATTCAAATAATATACCTTATGTGGCATATCAAGATTATGGAAATAACTTTAAAGCAACAGTAATGAAATACAATGGTACGAGCTGGGTTAATGTAGGCGCTTCTGGATTTTCAACAGGACCAGCACTTGATACATCCCTGGTTATTGATTCACATAATATTCTGTATGTAGCATATAAAGATGAGATCAATAACTTTAAGTTAACTGTTATGAAATGCAATGGTCCAAGCTGGATTCTAGTCGGTAATCCTGGATTTTCAGCAGGATCTTTAGACGAGATAACTCTGGCAATTAATTCAAATAATGTCCCATATGTGGCATATCGAGATTACGCAAATGACTGGAAAGCAACCGTGATGAAATACCCAATGCCTTATCTAGCAATTACTTTTCCGAACGGTGGTGAAACATTTAGTCCAGGTCAAACATTTACCGTAACCTGGACTAGTGCTGGTTTTTTACCAATAGATACTTTAACATTTAATTTGCAATCAAGTGGAAACCCTGCTAGAGGTTATACTCTAACGACCTCTACCCAAAATGATGGAACCCAAACATTTACTATTCCTTCAAATGTCCAACTTGGTCAATATAAACTATTTGGGAAGTTTAATAGCAATATGGCTTATGATTATTCGGATAATTACTTTACAATCCAATAAAATTTTCCTCTTGGGTAGTGGAATGTCGGCGATCCGAAGACTGTTGTCGTGGTGAGATATTAACCATAAAAATTGGTATTAGATTCAAAGTTTTTATGGTACACTTTTTATGTACTGTAAAAAATATTATTAACATAATTTATAAAAAATATGAAATACATTTGGATTGTTTTAGGAATATTAGTAGTTATAATTTTATGGATTATTTCTGCTTTTAATCGTTTTGTTTCTTTGAGGAACAGAGCAAAAGAGGCTTGGGCAGATATTGAAGTTCAATTGAAACGTCGCTATGATCTTATTCCAAATCTTGTAAATACTGTGAAAGGTTATGCGTCACACGAGTCAAGTGCATTTGAAAATGTTACAAAAGCAAGATCAGTTGCGATGGGAGCACAAGGGGCAACAGTAGGCCATGCTCAAGCAGAAAACGCACTAACTGGATCATTGAAATCAGTTTTTGCTATTGCTGAAGCTTATCCAGAGCTAAAGGCTAATCAGAATTTCTTAGCACTTCAAAATGAACTTTCAGATACTGAAAATAAAATTCAATCGGCTCGCAGATTTTACAATAGCAATGTCCGTGATTTGAATATAATGACTGAAAGTTTTCCTACAAACATTATTGCAAATATGTTCAAGTTCGTAAAAATGGATTTCTTTGATCTAGCTGATAATGATGCTGCTCAAAATCCAGTCGAAGTAAAATTTTAACAATTTAACCTAAAAATTTATGAGTGAATCTTGGCCAAATAACAATCAAGGAGCAACACAAGAAAGTACAAGTAAGTATCAGCAAGTATTAGATGAATTGATAAATATACAAAAGAATCATTTCTTGAACAGTGAAGAATTAGTTGAGATTTTTGACAAAAAATTTTCTGAAGGCGATGCAGTTCAACTGTTGGATGAAAAAGGGGAAGCATTAATGGATCTAAGCGGAAAAAGAGTTGAGCCTGTTGAATTTACTAAAATTGATAGACACAATAAAGAAGTCTATATTAAAGGGTTACTTCATTCGTTTACTGAGAATCCAGTAGACCTTCTCAAAAAAATTTCCAAAGAAACAGCCTTACTAGAAGTGACAGAAAGAGGGGGAAGTAAGTTAAAGAAATTTGTCGAAGAAAGTAGTGAAAAATAAAATATATGAATAAACAAAAAATAATCACTGTTTGTGTTATTGTGTTAGTTTTGGCTGTAGTAGGACTTCTTTTTATTTATGGAAATAAAGCAAAAGTTTCCCCGACACCAGGTGTAGGGGAAAACCTTCCTCCACTTGAAAATAAGGACAACATATTGGGCAATAAAGATGATTTAATTTCATTTACTATATTGCCTGGCACAAAAGTTCATGGGATTCTATCATACAGGGGAACAATAAAGGGTGGATATTTTTTTGAAGGAAATATTTTAATAAATATTCTGGATTCAAATAAAAAGGTAATAAAGGCAAGTAATGGAATAGCAAAGGGAGATTGGATGACATCAGGGGAAGTTAATTTTGAAGGAAACATTGATTTTACTGGTTTACCAAAGGGTTCTGCATATTTTGAAATTCATAATGACAATGCATCAGGACTTCCAGTAAATGATAAAAGTATTTTAATTCCAATAGTGATAGAATAAAAAAATGGCGACACTTTATACACAACAATCAAAAAATGTAGCGAGAACTTGGCTCCTCATGAGTTTGTTTTTTGTGATAATTATTGCGATTGGTTTTTCCTTTTCTCAATATTATGGTAATGCAAATATTTTGTACTTCTTTGTGTTATTTAGTGTTGGGATGAATATCGTAAGTTATTGGTATTCAGATAAAATTGCGCTAGCTCTTAATAGAGCCCACGCGATAAAAAAAGAAGAAAACCCAATGCTTTGGAATGTAGTAGAGAATCTTTCTATAACAGCGGGGTTACCTATGCCAAAAGTCTATATAATAGACGATCCAGCACCAAACGCTTTTGCGACAGGGAGAAACAAAGAGCACGCCGTTGTTGCAGCTACTACGGGGCTCTTGCAGATATTAGATAAATCTGAACTTGAGGGGGTCATTGCTCATGAACTTTCTCACATAGGAAATAGGGATATATTATTATCGACTGTGGTAGTAGTGCTTGTTGGATTTATTTCAATCATCACCAATATGTTTTTGCGATCAACTTTTTTTGGTCTTGGCAGAAGGGATGACCGTGAGGGTGGGGGAATCATGGTGTTAGTAGGTATAGTACTTTCGATTTTGGCTCCGATTTCTGCAACGCTTATTCAACTAGCAATTTCTCGTAAACGAGAATTTCTAGCTGATGCATCAGGGGCCTTGCTTACTCGTTATCCTGAAGGTCTTGCCTCAGCACTGCAAAAAATTTCTAAATATGGACAACCAATGGTGCATGCAAATAATGCCACAGCACATCTTTTCATTGCCAATCCTTTCGGAGGAGCTGGAAAAAAGATTTCTAATTTATTTAATACACATCCTCCAGTTGAAGAGAGGATAAAAGCTCTTTTAGGAAAATAGTTTTCTAACGGAGCAGAATTTCTAATTTTTTCGTTATTTTGCTATACTTTTTATATGGAAATAAAAGACATAGAAAAACTTGCCGAATTAGCAAAAATAGATCTAAGCGACCCAGAAAAAGATGTTCTTTTGAAAGACCTGGATAGTATTTTGGGCTATGTAAAACAGATAGAATCTATCGAAGTGCCAGATATAAAAATAGATTATTCTAATAAAAATATATGGAGAGATGATAAAGCAGAGCCACGTGATTTTTCTCGTGAACAGATCATTTCACAATTTCCTGACGCAAAAGATGATTTTGTAAAAGTTAAAAAAATTTTATGATTGATATAAAGGACTTAACAATAGAAAAAGCAGCCGAGATGATGAGGAAAGGAGAACTAACTTCAGTGGAGCTTGTTTCCGCATGTTTAAAAAATATTGAAGAAAAAAACAAAGAACTAAATATTTTCCTTGAAGTTTTTTCTGATGCACTTCTCCAAGCAAAAAAAGCAGATGAGATTATCAAGGCGGGGAAAGGAGGGAAGCTCACCGGGATACCTCTTGCAATAAAAGATAATATTTTAATTACAGGCAAAAAAGTAAGTGCTGGTTCAAAAATGCTAGAAAACTATGTTGCAAGTTATGATGCTTTCGTTATAAAGAAATTAAAAGAAGCAGGCGCAGTTTTGATAGGGCGGGCGAATATGGATGAATTTGCCATGGGTTCTTCTACCGAAACCTCAGCTTATGGACCCGTTAAAAATCCTATTGATCCGACAAGAGTTCCAGGTGGTTCATCTGGTGGTTCTGCGGCTGCTGTAGCTTCTGGTATGGCTCTCGGAGCACTAGGATCTGATACAGGAGGCTCTATACGCCAACCCGCTAGTTTCTGTGGTTTAGTGGGAATGAAGCCTACCTATGATACAGTTTCTCGTTCGGGGCTTATAGCAATGGCGTCATCTCTTGATCAAATAGGGCCTATAACAAAAACATCAGCTGATGCAAAAATAATTTTTGATTGCATCGTAGGGAAAGATGAAATGGATGCAACGTCGATCAGTTCCGCCAGAGGTGAGGTTTCTTCAGGTCCTCGGTTCTCCGGGGCCCCAACCCCGGCCAGACCATTCAGAAATCTCACCTCCGGCTGCACAATTGGTGTTCCACGTGATTGGTTCAAAGAAGGAGTAGACAAAGAAGTTCTTGGTAATTTTGAAGAAACCTTGGAAAAATTAAAAAAAGCAGGATATACGATAAAAGATATTTCTCTTCCTTATTCTAAATATTCTCTAGCAGTTTATTATATTCTTATGCCAGCGGAAGTTTCTACGAATCTTTCAAGGCTTGATGGAGTGCGCTATGGTCTCCGAAAAGAAGGTGAGAATGTAATGAATACATATAAAAAAAGTAGATCATCTGGTTTTGGTGCAGAAACAAGAAGAAGGATTATATTAGGAACCTATGTACTTTCACATGGGTATTATGATGCTTATTACAATAAAGCTTGGCGTGTTCGACATGCAGTCGAGAAAGAATTTGAAAATATATTTAAAGAAGTTGACTTTGTAATGACGCCTACGACACCAACGACGGCATTTAAATTTGGAGAAAAAAAAGATCCAGTTCAGATGTATCTATCTGATATTTTTACCGTTCCAGCGAACATAGCAAGTCTTCCGTCTATTTCTATTCCATCAGGATTTTCGATAGAAGGGTTGCCTTTTGGTGTGCAGATAACTGGGCCATTGTTTTCTGACGGGTTATTATTTGATATTGAAAAAGGTTTAAAATAGTTGAAATTTAAAGGATTTGCTATAATTATTTTATGGACATAATAAATTCACTAAATTCAAAATTTTACTCACCAGATACTGCGGTAAATTCAAAACTTTTGGATCCGAATTATTCATTTCCTCCTATATTGAATTTTTTCAAAATGGTTTGGAATTTTTTGCCAACGCTAGGACAAATAATAAATATCATCTTCTTTATTGCTGCAGCCTTTTTTATTTATATTATCTGCTATTCATTTATCAGGCTTCTTGAAATTAGAAAAAAAGAACATGAACATTTGCATCATGAGATACTAGAGTATGCTCATCGCCATGCTGAGATGGAAAGGGAAGAAGAAGAGAAAAGTGCCAACAGGGAAGGTAAAAGATGGGATGGTATATTGCAACATCTTTTTTCTGAAAATCCTGGGGATTGGAAGCTTTCCATCATCGATGCTGATTCTATGCTCGAAGATTTATTAGACCAACTAGGATTTAAGGGAGATAATCTAGGAGATAAATTAAAATCGGTTGATATGGAAAAATATCAAGGATTGAAAAATGCTTGGGATGCACATTTAGTTAGAAATAAAATTGCTCATGAAGGTATAGATTTTGAACTTTCTCAACAGGAAGCAAAAAGAGTTATCACGATCTATGAGCAGATTTTCCGTGATTTTATGTATATATAGTTTACTTTTTTTGTGTTTTGAGGTAGAATGTTGAGTGCCTGTAAGGGCGTTTTAATTTATAGCGGGGTAGAGAAGAGGTATCTCCAAAGGAAAATTAGAGCGAATAACCTTAAGGCAATAACGAAAAGTGTAAGTTTTTAAGAACACATAGCGGGGTAGAGAAGAGGTATCTCGTAAGGCTCATAACCTTAAGACTCACGTTCGATTCGTGACCCCGCAACAATTCGGCAAGTGACATGCCAAAAGTGTCTAATTGTCGAAGAAAACAAAGCAGTTTGCTTTATGTCGGGGTAGCTCAGTTGGTAGAGCACAGGACTCATAAGCCTGGGGTCGTGGGTTCAATCCCCACCCCCGACACAAAAATGTGTATAAAATAGGTTAGTATATATTTCTGTCACGAAATATAATATAAGTGTGCCTATTTATAAAAAAATAAATAAGGATTTCTTTAAAAAATGGACTCCCGAAATGGCCTACGTTTTGGGATTTATTTATGCTGATGGAAATATTACTAATACGAAAAGAAATACATGGTTTTGGTCTATTCAAATCACAGACAAGGAAATACTTGAAGCAATTAAAAATGAGGTAAATTCTTCTCATAAAATTTCGAAAAGAAAAAATATACAGAATCACAAGCAATTATATCGATTACAAATTGGTAGTAAAGAAATGTGTAACGATTTATTAAATCTCGGGTTAACAGAAAGAAAGAGTAAAACGATTCAATTTCCTAGCATACCAGAAAAGTATTTTTCTAATTTCTTGCGTGGTTATTTTGATGGAGATGGTGGTGTTTGGGTGGGATTAAAAAATAAGAAGAATAAGCAAGATGGTTTTATAATAAGTACCTATTTTACATCAGGAAGTGAGTCATTTTTAGTTTCACTTAAGAAAATTTTATCAAAAAAAGGTTTTTCATGTGGTAGTTTGGTAAAAAAAGAAAGAGGATTTGATCTTAAATATAGTGTTAAAGATTCTTTGATTTTATACAAAATTATGTATAATAGAAGATGTTCCTTATTTCTTGCGCGAAAAAAGGAAAAGTTTGAAAAATATATACGAATGCGATCGTAGCTCAACTTGGTTAGAGCACTCGCCTGTAGATTCGTGCAGCTTTCTGTCGAAATGGCAGATTGAAACTCTTTGGGATATCGGTGAAGGCTAAATCTCGACTCTGTGTCGGGACATGCGAATACCGAGGGAACCCCTTATTTTAGGGGAGCGCCGTAGAGACTAGATACCAGAGTACCTAAATGGTGAATCCACATGGTAAAGATATAGTCCACGCCTTTATGAAAATATTGGATTTAGTGCACGCGAGAGGTTGCCGGTTCAAGTCCGGTCGGTCGCGCCAAATAAAAATAGTCTAACTTACGTTAGGCTATTTTTATTTTTTCACAATCTCGACCGGGCTTGAACACGAAAGAGGGTCGGAGAAAACTGTAGTTTTCTCCGTGGAGGAGAGCAGGCGAAGCCGTTGAGAACCGAGTGGTTCTCAAAGCGCAACGGAGTGAGCAGTGAAATTCCGGTCGGTCGCGCAATTTGCACCATTTTGGTGTTAATAGACGTAATAATATAAGGAGTATTTTGGTCAAAAAATACTCGATTTTCTTCATAGTAACTTCATATTGGAGTTATATCATATCCGTATACACTAAAGTCGTAGTGTATTAATGTAAAAAATTACTAACTTATTCATTTAATTCAATAAAAAATATATGAAATATAAAAAACAATTAGCAACAGGTGCACTAGCATTGTCATTATTAGTCGGAGGGTCTTCTGTATATGCTGCTACAACCCAAGACTTGGGCATCAAGAACGTACATAAGACCTATCAAAAACAAAATAAACCAAATCAAGCTGTAGTATTAAAAAAGAAAAATAACAAAGTAGGCACAGTAGCTTCGATTACTAGTACGGGGTTTACATTAGATGTAAAAAATATGAAAGCAAAAACTACGTCTTCAGTAGATGTAAAAACTGACGCTTCAACTGTGTATACAAAAGATGGAGCAAGCGCTACTGCATCTGATTTAGTAGTAGGGCAAAAAGTTATTGCTAACGGTACTTTCGATAGTGCTACAAATATTTTGACTGCTAAGACAGTAAAGATAGTTACAAAAGTTATTGTAAAACCTACAGGTGTGCACAGGGCAGTAAAAGTAGATGGTCAAAAATCTAACTAAATATGTGTTCAACAAACAAAAAAACTATAAAAATAGTTTTTTTGTTTGTTGGGGTAATTAATGTTAAAACTGATATAATAAAAATATATGAGCCTGTATAAAAAAATAAAATTCCCCATGGCTTTTTCCCTTTTTATAGTAATATTTTTTGGAGCGACCTCTGTTGCTCTTGCTCAAACTGCTGCATCGCCGACGACACCGGTGGCTCCCGTAGTTAGCACTTCAGTCGTTCCTGATAGGTTTATTGTTCCACTTAATTCAACTTTTGATCAAATAACACAAAGTCTTCTTGACCAAAATTACATAAAAAATGTAAATGATTTTACTGTAGTGTTCTCAAAAACAAAAGGAGACATTGCGCCTGGAGCATATAAACTAAATACTAGTATGACAATTAAAAGTATTTCTAAAATACTGCATAGCAAACCTTACATGAAGTGGGTAGTCATTCCTCCAGGACTACGCAAAGAAGAGGTTGCTGAACTTCTTGCCACTAATTTGGGTTGGACAAAATCGCAAAAAAATAATTGGATAAATGTCTACACGAAAATGAAATATGATTATATTGAAGGAGTTTATTTTCCTGATACATATCTCATCCCTGTGGCTGAGACACCTCTCGCTGTTTCAAAAAGATTAATTGCAAAATTTAATGAAAAATTTGCACCCTACCTTATACGTTTTCAAGCTCAAAATACACAATGGACAAAAGGTCTAACCTTGGCTTCTGTCGTGCAACGTGAGGCAGCGAACGATGCCGATATGCCACTTATTGCTGGAATATTATTAAATAGATTAAATCAAAAAATTCCACTTTCCGTAGATGCTACCTTGCAATATGTTCGGGGGAACAAGGGGAGTGGTTGGTGGGCTCCGATAACAATTTCCGATAAAAAAACAAATTCACTATACAATACTTATAAAAATGCAGGACTTCCTCCGCACCCTATTTCGAATCCTGGGTTGCCTGCGATCGAAGCAGTACTAAATCCTACAAAAACAGATTGCCTTTATTATCTACACGACAAAGACAAAATCACACATTGTGCTGTGACTTATGCAGATCATCAAGCAAATATTGCAAAGTATTTGAAATAAAAATTTTTATTTACAAAAGTGTAAAAACTTGGTATAATCTAGCTAATTATTAGAAGCCCATAATATTTTTATGAGTCATTCAAAAATAAATTCGATACTTCTAGCATTTGCGATTACTTTAATCATTATCGTTTTTTGGCTTTTTATTTCAGGAACAGCCCAAAATAATTTTCTCATAAGTCCTCCCGTTCCTGTTCAAACAAACATAAACCCTACTCCAAATCCTACCCCTACTCCAACCCCGACTCCTGTTTTAGGAAACGTGTTTAAAACTGTCGGTGAAAGGGAAGGGGCGTTTCTTATTTCAAAAATAAATTCTGATACCGTAGAAGGTACTTGGTATGATTTGACAGGAGTTACTTCTTGGAATCCAAAAGGTGTTTATAAAATTCTAAAAGTTGGTGATGATGTGGGATATGCCTGCGAAGGAATTTCGGAAAAAATTACAGGGATAGACATAACTACTCAAAAGGTAACTTTTGACAGAATCGAGAGCACTCCTCCAAAGGGTGGGTGTCCGCTATAATTAAAATTTATTTGTGATTAAATATGAAATCAGAAATACGAAATTGTCAGAACTGTAAAAAAGATTTTCTAATAGACCAAGAAGATTTTAATTTTTACGAAAAGGTGAAGGTTCCAGCTCCGACTTTTTGCCCGTTGTGTAGGGCACAAAGGAGATTTGTTTACAGAAATGAGCATAAGCTTTTTAAGGTAAAAGATGCTTTTACTGATAAAGATATTTTTTCTCTTTTTCCAAAGGAAAGTGGCAAAAGTATCGTAACCCAAGAAGAATGGCTTAGTGACAGCTGGGAAGCACTTGACTATGGGATGGAGTATAATTTTTCGCGAACATTCTTTGAACAACTTTTTGAGCTAGAAAAAAAGGTACCAGTTTTTAATTTGGATGTTCAAAGAATGGTAAATAGCCCATATTCAGGTAATGCCACAGGTATGAAAAATTCTTATCTATGTTTTAATTCAAATTATTCGGAAGATTGTATGTATGGAAATGCGATAGATTATTGTAAGGATTGTGTAGATAATTCACACATAAATCATTCTGAAAGATGCTATGAATCTTTTTGGTTACAAAACTGCTATCAGTGTTATTTCACAATCATCTCTGGTGAATCAAGGAATTTATATTTTTGTCGTAGTTGTTGGGGATGTAACGATTGTTTTGGATGTATGGGTTTACAAAAATCTTCTTACTGTATTTTTAATGAAAAATATTCAAAAGAAGACTATTTTAAAGAAATAAAAAACATGAAGTTAGATACAATAGAAGGAATAAAAAAAGCAAGAGAAAAAGCTAGGGTTTTTTGGAAAACAAGGCCTAAAAGATATAGTCAGGGAATAAAAAATTTAAACTCCTCAGGGTCATATGTAACCAACAGTAAGAATGTTAACGATAGCTATCTAGTTAAAGAAAGTGAAAATATGCGATATTGTCAGTACATGTTAGTGCCAAAAAATAAAGAATGTTACGATGCAAGTATTTGGGGAGAAAATATGGAATTACATTATGAGACAAGTATTTCTGGAGAAAATTCTTATAATGTAAAATTTTGTGTAAATTGTTGGCCAGCAGCCAGAGATATGGAATATTCTTTGTATGTTTTTAGTTCCTCTAATTGTTTTGGGTGTGTCGGGCTAAAGAAAAAACAATATTGTATTTTAAATAAACAATACGGAAAAGATGAATATTTTAAAATGGTTGAAAAAATAAAACGTCACATGAATGAAATGCCGTATATAGACAAAGAAGGACTTGTGTATAAATACGGAGAATTTTTCCCTATTGAGTTATCTTCATACGGCTACAATAATACTATTGCACTTGAGCATTTCCCGATTTCAAAAGACGAGGCTATAAAAAAGGGGTATCAATGGATTGAAGTGCCTCGTGGAGAATATAAAATAACAAAAAAGATTGGAGAAATTCCTGATTCTATCGATGAAGTTAAAGATGGGATTAGAAAAGAAGTTTTAGGATGTGAAAATTGCAAAAATGCATATCGTATACAGGAAAATGAATTTATTTTTTTAAAAAAAGAAAAGCTTCCTATCCCTACATTATGTAGTGATTGTAGACATGAAAGAAGAATAAAAGATAGGCTTGGAATTAAATTATACGAGAGACAATGTATGTGTGGGGGAGAGACAGACGAAACGGGTATTTATAAAAATACAATAAAACATATTCATGGGAATAGGCCTTGTGGGGAAAGGTTTAAAACAGGATATTCTAAAGAGGGAGGTGAAATCGTGTATTGTGAACAATGTTATCAAAAAGAGGTATACTAATAGTCTCGGGAGATATTTAAGGTAAATACTGCCATGAAATCGGAAACAAAAAATTGCCAGAATTGTAAAAAAGATTTCACTATCGAAACTGAAGATTTTAATTTTTACGAAAAAATGAAGGTTCCAGCTCCGACTTTTTGTCCTTACTGTCGTATGCTGCGTCGAATGCTTTTTGGGAATACATCTAAATTTTATAAACGTCCTTGTGAAAAATGTAAGAAGGTAGTTATTTGTCTATATGCAGAAGATAACCCAAGCAAAATGTATTGCAACGATTGTTGGTGGAAAGATGATTGGGATGGCACAGAATATGGAGTGGATTATGATCCAAGCAAACCATTTTTTGAACAATTTATAGAACTTAGAAAAAGGACTCCATTCGTAGCGCTTGAATCACTTTACCCATCGCTCGTAAATACAAAATACACAAACAATTCTTCATATCAAAGAGATTGCTTTATGACTATATATGCTGACTATGACGAGCATTGTGCTTATACGCAAATGAGCTATATGAATAAAGATTGTATGGATTGTTATCGTTTAAGGAAATCCGAGCTTTGCTATGAATGTGTGGGGATAGCAAATTGTTTTAATTGCAAATGGAGTGAAGAATTAGATACTTGTGTAAATTCTTTTTTTTGCCAATCATGCTATGGATGTATAGATTGTATTGGTTGTGTGAATCTTATAAACAAAAGACATTGTATTCTTAACAAAGAATATGGAAAGGCTGAATATTATGAAAAAATAAAGGAACTGAATTTAGATACCTACGAAGGTCAACAGCAAATGAAAAAAATGTCCGAAGAATTTTGGTTAAAAGCTCCAAAGAGGGAATATCATGGAAATAGTTTAAATAAAAATGTTACGGGCGAATATGTATATTTATCAAAAAACACAAAAGATTCATTTTTAGTGGTTGGAGCTGAAGATTGTCGTTTTACTCAATTGTTATCAATAAAAGATGCAAAAGATTGTTACGATTACACTGGTTGGGGTGATCGTTCTTCTCTGCTTTATGAATGCTATATAGTTGGTCAAGGTGCCTATAATAATAAATTTTGTTCTGAGTGTTGGCCAGAAGCTAGAGATTTGGAATATTGTTATTATTGTATTCAAGGAAAAGATTGTTTTGGGTGCGTGAATTTAAAAAGAAAACAATATTGTATTTTAAATAAAGAATATTCTAAAGAAGAATATTTTAAATTAAAAGAAAAAATTATCAAAGACATGAAAGAAAAGCCTTGGACAAACAAGGTTGGTCATATTTATGCCTACGGAGAATTCTTACCCCCAGAATTTTCACCGTATGGTTATGCGGAAACTATGGCCTCTGACTATAATCCACTTCAGAAAACTGAAACAGAAAAAGGAGGATACAATTTTTATGAGATAAAAAAGAAAGACTACAGTCCCACTCTGGATAACAAAATGCTTCCAAATACTTTTTTGGAGATACAAGGAAGTATCGAAAAGGAAATCATCCAATGTAGTACTTGTGACAGAGCTTATAATATTCATTATATCGAAATGGAATTATTGAGAAAAATGAATCAGTCTCTTCCTCACTCATGTCCGACCTGTCGTCATGAACGTAGATTTAATCGTACAAATAAGCCTGTGCTGTATAGTCGAAAATGTATGAAATGCAATACTGATATAAAGACCCCGTATAGTCTTGAAAGACCTGAAATAGTTTATTGTGAAAAGTGTTACCAAGCTCTAGTGTACTAATTTACATAGTTTTTATATATGCTAAGATACTAGGTGGTTTTCGGTGTTGATAAAATTATGGAACAAAGAAATCAAGGATACATAGATGTCCTCATTGGATTGCAGTGGGGAGATGAAGGAAAAGGAAAAAATATTGATGAACTGCTATCTTCTGGTAGTTATTCTGGAGCAGCACGTTTCCAAGGAGGAGCAAATGCAGGGCACACACTAAAAATCGGAGATGTAAATTTTATAGGACACATTATTCCATCAGGTTGCTTACAGGAGAATATTGAACTTTATATAGGCAGTGAAGTCGTGGTTGATGTAGTGTCCTTGGTAAAAGAAATTCATGAACTAAAAGCCCTGGGTTTTGATGTTGTTCCAAGATTGTATATTTCTAATCGTGCGAAGTTAGTTTCATATCTGCATTCTTTTTTAGATCAAGCAGAAGAGGTCCGCAGAAATAAAAATGGTGCAAGGATAGGAACCACTGCTCGGGGTATAGGTCCAGCATACAGTGACTCTCGTGCTAGGAGAGGACTTCTTTTGGGCGATATCACGCTTGCTGAATTTGAAGAAAAAGAAAAAGAATTATCCACTTTTCATTTACATTTACTTCAAATGTATGAAAAAGAGTATGGCTTTGAATTGTCGGAAGAAAAAATAAAAGAAGCGAAAGAAAAATGGTTTGAATCAATAGAAGAAATAAAAAAATTAAAAATTTGTGATTTATCGCATTTAATCCAGGAAAGATTAAAAGAAGGAAAAAATATTTTAGCAGAAGGTGCACAAGGTGTGATGCTCGACATTGATCATGGAGACTACCCAAATGTAACTAGCTCAAATACATTGCCAGCAAATGTTTGCCTTAGTCTCGGAGTACCTCATGGAGCTATTCGAAATATTTATGGAGTTATAAAGGCTTATACTACGAAAGTCGGGGGTGGAGACTTTCCAGCAAGAATAAAAGATGAAAACATTGAAAAGCTTTTCCAAAACAAAGGGCATGAAGTAGGAGCAACGACTGGACGCCCGAGGATGTGTGGATGGCTTGATCTTGTGGCACTTCGTTACGCCGTCGGTTTGACAGGTGCAAATAAAATTTTTATTAATAAAGCAGATATATGCCCCGTAGAAAAAATAGAAGTAGTAGTCGGGTATGAAAACAATGGAAAGATTTTAAATGAATTCCCATTTCGTTTGAGAGATGTTAGTAAGGTTGTAACAGAAGAAATGCAAGGATGGGGAAGTGAAAACTTTGGAATTTCCGACAAGGGTAAAATTTCTGAATCATTTGTCACTTATTTAAATTATATAAAAAGAAAATTATCAGATTTCAATGTAGAGATAATTTCTGTCGGGACAGGTCCAGACAGGACACACTTTTTTAATTGGGACAAGAAGCCTGAGTCTTTTGCAAAATAGCCTAAAATGCACTAATATATTGTGATCAGCCGTTGTAGCTGTTTTGGTAGGTCGTTACGATAGTTAATTTTGCCGTTGTAGCTCAGTTGGTAGAGCACGATATTGGTAACAAAGGGGTCTACGGCAAATTAAGTGAAAGTGTTGTAAGATAAGGATAAAGTAGTTGATTGAGAGAGGGTGGGACTCGCTCATAAAAAAAAGTGGTCATCGGTTCATCAAAATTTATGCCGTTGTAGCTCAGTTGGTAGAGCACGTCATTGGTTATCGTATAGCCCACTTGAAAAGAAATTTTCTTGTGAATCCCGAATTACGGTTAAAGCCCAGAGATGGGTAAGACCGTGGCGAAAATTATTTTTATTTTCGCCCGAACGACTGACAAGGGACACTAAGTCGAAAGATATGTGTAAGATACAGTCTAGTCCTTCTATAAGCTTTTAAGCGAAATGGAGGTGTAAACGAATGACGAGGTCATCGGTTCAATCCCGATCAACGGCTCAGATAAAAAATTAAATATAAAACAGATGTGAATTATTTCTAAATGGATATAGAAATTTTAGCATTGAAGTTTTACGATTACTCATCGTTTATCAGAGGTTTTACAAAGGGTACGATATCAAGATATAGAATAACAATAAATTATTTTATTCGAGTTGCTAATATAACTCAGATAGAACAAATTACAGAAAGAAATGTTCGTGAGTTTTTTATGTATGGCAGAACGCAGAGACAGTGGAGGGCTAACAGCTTCATAACTTTTCACATGTCTCTTTCTGTGTTTTTTCAGTGGTGTGTCAAGAATGGTTATATGGAGAAAGATCTTACAAAAGATATTGAATTACCCAAGGTAGAAAAAAGATTACCACCAAAATTAACAAAACAAGACGCGCTGAAATTATTGGAAGTGGTATACAACTTTCCATATGATTATAAATTTTTACGTTTTCGTAATCATGCGATTTTTTCAATGTTTATGTTTGCTGGACTTCGCAAGAATGAATTATTGCATTTGAAATGCACTGATGTGGATATAGAAAATTTAAGCATATTTGTAAATCAAGGGAAAGGGAGCAAAGACAGGGTGGTGCCTATGAGTTATACCTTAGCGCAAACTCTAAAAAGGTATGCGTTGGACCGTAAGAGATTAAAAAAGACTTGTCCAGAATTTTTCACTTCCTTAAATCGTAATCAAGGTTATACGGAAAATGGGCTTAAAAGATTAGTTGTGCAAATGCGCAAAGCATCAAGAATAAAATTCACAATTCATAAACTTCGTCATACTTTTGCCACTCTTATGTTGGAAGGGGGATGTGATATATTTTCCCTGTCTAAAATGATGGGACATTCGGATATAAAGACTACTACAATCTATTTAGCGGCCAGTGCAGAGCATTTAAGGTCCCAAATGACTAAACATCCATTGAATGATTTAATATGACAGATTCGGTATCTTTAATTTAAGTTATTCAAATTAAAAATTAAGGCTTAAACTTTTAATTTACTTTTTATCCCTTTAACCGTGGAAACTTTTTAAAAAGGCAATATCGGCAGGATCTGAAGATTTCTCCATCATTTTTATTGTTTCTTCAAAAAGAATATCATAAGCTTTCTCCAATCTTCGTTCTGCCTCTTCTTTTGGAATACTCTCATCATATTTATACCTTACTCTCGGTTTTCCTTTCATGACAGTATTTTATCATTTTTAATAAATTTGGATATACGGAATTGTTGCATTTACAAGCTGTTTATGCTAGTATTGTGACTGTAGGTCGCCTTAAAAGGGACATACAGTACATATATGGAAAATAAGCCTATAAAAGGAGAATATTTGGAGGTTTTGTTAAGATCTCCCCAAACAATCTTTTCATCAAAAGATGTTGCTTTAATGTGGGGAGAAGAAAGTGAAAAGATTATAAAAAACAGATTAAATAAGTATGTAAAATCTGGGAAATTATTTAAAGTTCGTAGGGGCTTGTTTGCTAAAGATAAGAATTATAACCGTTTCGAATTAGCTACAAGAATAAATACTCCATCGTATATCAGCTTTGAAACTGTCTTAGGATCATCTGGTATGACCTTCCAATATTATGGAAACATCTTTGTTGCTTCATATATAAAAAGAAATATGGAAGTTGATGGACAAAGAATAGAATTTGTTAGAATGAAAGATTATGTATTAAGTAATACTTTAGGAATTGAAAATAGTGATGGTTATGCCAGAGCTACTAAAGAGCGCGCATACTTAGATACAATTTACAGAAGTAAAAAATATTATATTGATAATGAAAGTCCTTTGGATTGGGAGAAAGTATTTGAAATCTTGCCGATCTATCATAACAAGAGAATGGAGAAGACGGTTAAAAAGTATTATGAGAAATTTAAAAAACAACAAGAAGAAAATAAAAAATAAAAATATATGACATTAGACTATTCAAAACATAAAAGCATATTACTTCAAATCTTAAAAGATATTTATTCCGATACCTCTATTGCTCCATATCTTGGATTTAAAGGTGGCACTGCTGCTCTTTTGTTTTACGGTTTAGATCGTAATTCAGTGGACCTTGATTTTGACTTATTGGATGATACCAAGGAAGAAGAGGTGTTTAATAAGATTCAAAAGATTACTGAAAGCTATGGAACTATTACAGAATCCAGAATGAAGCATTTTAACTTACTTAATGTTATCTCTTATAAAAAAGGAGCTCAACAGATAAAAGTAGAGGTAAATCGCAGACAGTTTGGCTCTAAATATGAAATGAAAACATTACTCGGTATTTCAATGCTTGTAATGGTCAGAGAAGACATGTTTGCTCATAAACTTATGGCTATGTATGAAAGAATTGGCAAGACAAGTAGAGATATTTTTGATGTGTATTACTTCTATAGCAAGAACTGGGAGATCAATAAAAAGATAGTTGAAAGTCGGTCAGGTATGTCATTTAAAGATACTTTGGCCAAGTGTATAAAAATGCTTGAAGAGATGGATAATAAGCATATTTTGGACGGTCTTGGAGAGTTAATTTCTTCATCTCAAAAGGATTGGGCTCGTGAGAAACTCAGAAATCAAACTATTTTCTTATTGAAAATAAATCTTGATAATGAGAAATAAAATATTTTACTAAAATATTTTGGTACTATGGTAAAATTAGTATGTTAGTGAATTATTACTAACCAGGACTATGGATTAGAGATGCATCTATTAGGTAAGAACCTTTTCAAGATGTATCTAAATCCTAGATACGTCCTGAAAGGGTTTTTTGTTATTTTGTCTCATTATTATAAATGAGAGTTATACTGGGGGATTAAGGCTACGTTACCAACACTGGGCCTCCTCTGGAAGCGATATAAACAAGTGTTGGCTGACGATTAGCTAAGCGTCTTTAACTTAGCCAAGGGGGTTTGATTGTAAAGAAATTTATTATCAAACATCCTTGAAAGTCGGTGCCTCATAGTGAATATAGCCAATCGGTAAGTCACAAAGGGGAAAAGGGATACATGTATATGCTAGAAAGTTCATTTTGATGGACATATATAGAGAAAAGATCCAGCTAGGAGTAATTCCCTAGTAAAGCTAGATTGGTAATACATCTCCGAGAGAAAACGGAATTAGATGTTAATAGATACAAGTAGGAAACGAAAGGTATTTTGACTATGGTTAAAATAATCAATAAAAACACGCTTAACCTTTCAACAAGGGTTTCCTGGTTTAATAACGAAAAGTGCATTTGAATAATAATATTGGTAATATAATGTTTTTAATTTCGAATATATAATTAAGTTTTTAAATTAAAATAAAAGTCCCATATATAAAACATATAGTTGCGTAACCCATTTTTTTAAATAATATATGTTGTACTAGAAAATATTTTTAGGGTATTTTCTGCTTTTTTTAATAATTTCATATTTTGATATTTAGTAAATTCTCCTTTAAGAATCTATCTAAAAAGTGCTGTTAAAATAAAGCCAAAAGTGCTATATTGTATAGAGTTTTTTAGTTGTATAAAATTATGATTTTTAAAGAAGAAAAAATTAAATTAGATGAATTGTATCTTTGGGATGAAAATGCTCGTTTTTCTGATAAATATTTCAATAAAGATGAAAAGGAACTTATTGCACACTTTTGCAATAAAAAAGATTTTAAAATAGAAGAATTAGCAAAAGAGGTTATTAAAGATTTCGATTTGCTCCAAATGGAGAAATTAATTATTTATAATAATGGAGAAAGAAATATTGTGTTTGAGGGTAATAGACGTATTACAGTTTATAAGTTATTAAATAATCCAGACCTAGCACCGAATGATACTTTAAAAGATTTTTTTATAAAAGGGAAGAAAGAAGTTTCTATTAAAAATGATTTTGTTTTTGATTGTATTGTTACTGATAATTTGTCGGAAGGTTTCCGTTACATAGAGAGAAAACACTTAAAAGGTAATAACGAAGTTGATTGGGGAGAACAAGAAAGAACGAATCATAATGTTCGGAGAGGTAATGCTACTCAAAAAGAAGAGTTTAAGGTAGCTGTTGCAAAAATAATAAAAGAGCTAGATTTACCAGAAGAATTGAAAGAAAATATTTTAGGCCCTGGTTTTGTAACTAATTTTTGGCGTATTATAGATAGTTCTGTTGTTTGGAAGAAATATGGAATTTCTCTTAAAAAAGATGGTGGCTTAGAAATTAAAGATAAAGGTTTTACTGATCATTTAAAAGTAATTATTTGGAATGTCTTACAGAAAGAAGATTTTTCAGGTAATAAAATTGATTCTCGTACATTAAATACAAATAAAGAAAAAGAAACATATTTGAATTCAATCTCTGATAAAGATGTTAATAAGGTATCTGGTGAAATAAAATCACACACGAAAGGGAATCTCTTTGGGGGAGAATCAATAAATACCGCCAAAGATCTTAAGGGAGGGAAAAGTAATCCTAAATCAACCCTTCGTTGTTATTTAATACCTAAAACTTGTATTTTAAATATTAATGAAACTAAAATTAATAATATATATTGTGAATTGAAGCATGATTTGGTTTTAGATGATTCAAAAAAGGCTGTACCAAATGCAGTAGGAGTTCTGTTCAGAGTATTTTTAGAAATCAGTATTGATTATTTTGCAGATAAAAATGGTTTTTCTTTCAATCCTGATACGAAACTTGCTGGTAAAATTACGATTGTCGCAGATTATATGGAAAAAAAGAAGCTTGCTGTTCCTAAACAATTAAAAAACATAAGAAAAGTTGCTACCGATCATAATAGCATATTAGCAATAGTAAATTTTCATGAATATGTTCATTCATATAAATCTCAGCCTAGTCCTAGTGATCTTAAGTTAAAATGGGACAATCTTCAAGAGTTTTTTGAAATTCTATGGGGATCTTTTAAAATTAAAACTAAGAATAAAAAATAATTTATGTTTTATTCACCACTAAGATATCCAGGAGGTAAAAATAAACTGGCCAAGTTTATTGCTTTAGTGTGTGAGAAGAACAATATTACTGGACACTATGTTGAACCATATGCAGGTGGAGCCTCTGTTGCCTTACACCTTTTAATAAATGGATATGTAAAAGAGATAACCATTAATGATCTTGATAGAGCTATATATGCTTTTTGGTATTCTATGCTTAATGACACAGATAAGTTTTGTAATAAAATCAAAAACACAAAAATAACTATTGAGAACTGGAGAAAATTTAAAGAAATTCATAAAAACAAAGACAAGGAATCATTATTTAACTTAGGATTCGCAACATTCTTTCTTAATAGAACAAATCACTCTGGGGTTATTGATGGTGGTGTAATTGGTGGAATAGATCAAAAAGGAAATTATAAAATGAATTGCCGATTTAACAAAGAAGAGTTGATTGAAAGAATCAAATTAATTGCAAAATATAAAAATAATATAAATTTATATAATCTTGATGCCTTAGAATTGATAAAAAAAATACAAAAAAATAAAGGCAACAAGAACACTATTTTCTATTTTGATCCACCCTATTATTTAAAAGGACCCTCACTCTACATGAGTCATTATAAGAATGCCGATCATAAAAAAGTAAGTGAAGAAATACAAAAGATAAAAAATACTAAATGGATTGTTTCTTATGACAATACTCCAGAAATAAAGAAGTTGTATTTAAACTCAAATAAAAAAGAATATTCATTCTTCCATACTGCTTATGAAATAAGAGAAGGAAAGGAGGTTTTATTCTCTAGTAGTGATTTAGTAATGCCAAGAATTGCACAGCCTACAAGAATATAGTATATATGAATGTTTTAAAAACTAGAATAGAAGTGCTACAATTAAAAATGTGACAATTTTGGATTTATGATAAATTACAGATAATGTTAAAAACACAAACAAAAAACTTAAAATTTATTGATTTCTGCTCTGGAATTGGAGCAGGACGTCTTGGACTTGAAAACAATGGATTATCTTGTATCGGTTTCTCTGAGATAGATAAACAAGCGGAAATAACATATAGAAAGTTCTTTGGCGAAGAAGAAACAAACTATGGCGATTTAATGAAGATTAATACAAAGAAGTTGCCAGACTTTGATATGATGATTGCTGGTTTCCCTTGTCAGTCATTCTCTGTTATTGGACAAAGGAAAGGCATGCAAGACAAAAGAGGTCAAATTATATATGGTTTGATAAAAATCATGCTTGATAAAAAACTCAAATATTTTATCTTAGAGAACGTGAAAGGATTAACCAATCATGATAATGGAAATTCATTAAAAGTTATACTAAAAGAATTAGACAAAGCTGGATATAAAGTATTATATCAAGTTTTAAATAGTATTGATTATGGAGTCCCTCAAATGAGAGAAAGAGTTTATTTTATTGGGATTAGAAAGGATTTAATACCTGACAATTTTGAGTTTCGTTTTCCAGACAAACAACCAAGAGCGGATGTTAAAGATTTTTTGATAGACACGAAAGAACTAGAATTTAATGATAAGAAAGAATCGTACGAAACATTTTTGCGATATATGCAAAACACATACAACCACGGAAGATATGATTTAAAAGGATTCTTAAAGAAAGATTATTTGGTTATAGACACAAGACAATCTGATTTACGAGTATATGATAATAAGGTGCCTACATTGAGAGTTGGCAGACACGGGATTCTCTATGTTAGAAATGGTAAGTTTAGAAAGTTGTCTGGTTATGAATCGTTATTGCTTCAAGGTTTCCCTAAAAAATTGGCAAAAAAGGTAGATGGTGTCATTGAAGAAATAAATTTGTTAAAACAAGCTGGAAACGCTATGACTGTAAATACCATCGAAGCCATTACTAGAGAATTGTTTAAAACATTGGAACAATATGCAAAGTAAAAAGAAAAATTTAAAAGAAATGATAGCTTTGGGTTCTAAAACCGCCAAAGCTGGTTTTAGCAACGAGCAGGATGTTATCGATCGTTTCAATAATTGGGAAAGCGATAAGATTGCCCAAGAATGGTTAGCTGAAATGAGCTACAAAATTGACGATATTGAATATGTGAAAGCATCAAAGGTCAGAGGGCAATATAAAGCTGATATACAAGTTAGAATTACTATTGTCATAAAATTAAAGTCGCAAGAAGATGTGCAGAATTTGCAAGTAAAACTTGTAAGCAATTCGCAAGGTTTCAATCAAATAGATAAAAGAAAGATTGATAAATATGTTGAACTCTGGAATATTCCAAAAGATATAACGCAAATACTGAAGCTTTTTACAGGAGAAACAAAACCAACAAAAAAGAATTTAAGAGATTCAAGAAGAATGTTTTTAGATGAAATGGATCAATCCGACCAAAACAAACTTATAAAATTTGTTAAAGAAAATAAAATCTTGATTGTTTCCGATTTATTAAAAGGACGGGGTGAATTTTCCGCTGACTGGACCTTGGTCATTTTAAAACTGAAAGGAGAAAGCAAGTGGGTTCTAAAATCCATAAACCATGTAATGAATGTTTTTGGCGCTGGAGATATTCGCATAACACGGGAAGGCAGTTTAAAAATTGGCAAAATAGGAATGCAGAGAAAAGGTGGAGATGGAGGTCGTGAAAGCGCTAAGATGTTGCAATTCAAGATCAATCCTATTGAGTTGTTTGAAAAGTAGATTTTATGTCTGATATTGTCTCAAAAAAGAAACGCAGTGAGATAATGTCTCGAATAAAAAATAAAGACAGCAAGATTGAGGTGTCATTTAGAAAGGAGCTTTGGAAACAAGGTTTCAGATACAGTAAAAATTCAACAAAATATTTTGGCAAGCCAGATATTTTGTTGCTAAAACATAAAACTGTTATTTTTATAGATTCCTGTTTTTGGCATGGTTGTAAAAAACATTGTCGTATCCCATCTGTAAGAAAAAAATATTGGACAGAGAAAATAACAAGAAATAAAGAAAGAGACAAAGAAGTTTCAAAATACTATAAAAAACAAGGATGGAAGATTTTTAGAATTTGGGAACACAATTTAAAAGGTAAAAATTATTTAAATGCATTTATTAAAAATTTTAATTAACATTCTTGCTGGAATTTTTTATATCCTGGGAATAATCACAACGATTATTGCTGTTTATGATTTATATGAAAAATGGTTGGAAAAAATTAATAAATTAAGAAGAAAAAAGGCTATCATAAATGATGAATATTTTATAGCTCACATAATACATCTAGGGGGTGATTTTTCCACGACATATTCATTGCAAGTTTTTTCAAACGAGGAAGGCGGATATTATTTCAATCCACCAAAAGAATTTATAAATATTTCTTTTAATAGAGGAGGTGATTTTATGGTAATAACAATGCCTGACATAGTTCAAAGGTCTGGTTTTGTAATTGATTCCATTGGAGATAATTATGATAATTTAGGAAAATCAAAATATCCCGATATTTGCCATTTACCCATTAATTCACTAAAGAATGAGTATTTTGTTAAATTTATTAAACTAAAGCATAAAACCGTATGAGCAACTCGAAGTTATTTCTTAAAATAATTCTAGATTTTTGCACAGTGATGGGAAGCGCGGGAGGTATAATACTTTTATATTCCTTGCTTGCAAAAACTGTATTCAGAAGATGGCATCTAAAAAATAAAATTAAAAAGCTCACACCATCAACAACTATTAGTTATTTTATAGAACTTCTGGGTTCTCCAGCTTTTATTAACACCAATGGTGATTCAAAACAATATATATTTGTTGATAAACTTTTTTATATAGATGCTTTAACTGATACAGATAACAAAGTCTTAGCTTTTTCAGTTACAACAAGAAAATCAAATTTTAATCCAACATTGAAACTGGGACCATATTCTTTAGATGGGAAGAAAATTGTAATTAAACTTGGAAAGAGCAAATTTAGTGAATTGTATTCATTACCTGGTGGTGGAAAAATAAATAGCAGTGTTGGGGCTCATAATTTTTATTATGTTGAAGAATATTATTTTGGTAATCCTGGAAATTATCAATCATACGCATTTAGTATTAATCAAGCTGGTTTTACAGACGCGCCCCTTGGAAAATTAATTGAAATCTCCAAAGAACAGTCTTGGGACCAGGAATTTAGGAAGAATGCTGTTATTAATACTTATACAATTACCGAGCCATTAAAAAACTTAGCTGATATTGGCATTACAATGTTTCCAGGAGTAGACTACTTTCAGGTTAGAATTATGAATTAAAAATTTAAATTTAATTAAAAAACAATGACAAACTTTATAAGAAATATATTAGTAAAAATAACTGGGGTTGGAAGATGTGGTACACCATTTATTCAAATGGAAGAAGAAGAATCACGAAAGAGAAATTTCCTTAAATACGCAATTGAACTATCTAGTGAATCAGTAAAACAAGGTGGTTTCCCTGTGGGAGCAATTGTTGTGAAAGATGACTTGATTATCGCGCAAGGATTAAGTAATGGAAAAAACAACAAAGACGCTACGAGTCATGCTGAGATTGAAGCTATTAGAAACGCCTCTCGGAAATTAAACACTCGAGATCTGATTGGTTGTGAGCTTTATTCTTCTATGGAGCCATGCTTAATGTGTTTTTCTGCTTGTTATTGGGCTAAAATTAGAACAATAGTTTATGCTGTGGGAAAAGACAAGCTTTCCAAACAACACTATGAAGGTCTTTATCCTTTAAATAAAATCAATTCCCAAAACAACAAGAAGATAGAAATTATTCATGGAAAAGACTTAGAAAATGATGCTCTAGTCGTCATTCAAGACTGGGAACAAAAAAATAAAAAGTAAAACAAAAAATGGCGAAGCCTAGTTCAAGTAGGACCTCGCCATTTAATGTTAACTATTACCTCATGAAAAATTGTATTTTCTCCGAAGCTTCCTCCTTCGTCAATTCTTCTAGCTCTGATTCCCACTGACTTCTTTCTCGCTCATCCAATACATTGATATGGATTAATTCTTTCAAATAAGATTTCTGCTTATCAGTAGCTAGGTTATCAGTATAATCAATCTCATTTGTTTCTTCGTTTAGAATTGGTATATCCTTTTGAGTAGCTGTTTTGAGATATAATGCATCCAAAGCTTTAGTTGAATTCACCACTGATTCTATAATTGAGGCATTAAACGCATATCTCGCAGAACGATCTACCCATTTGTTTATTCTAGTTAAGATTGCGCTACCTCTGCCAATTCCGACAACCTCAGATCCTTTCCTTAGGGTGCAGATGTAGGCAATAATAGGCCCTGGCACGTGCTTAAATAATGATAATGTATTTTTATCTTCTTCTACTGTGGCAGTTAAATTAAATGTGCCAAGATTTTTCTCTATCTCTTCTCTCAATGGATCTTTTCTTTCAAATGGTTTTCTTGGCGCCATTTGAAATGGAGATTTTATCTGATTTTTATATGTTGTTGTGTTCATAATAATTAATTTAATTTACTGATAATAATTATCTCTTAACTAATTCGGTGACCTGCCTGTAGTGGAATAGATACACACTTTTGATTCGTTTAACAATTTTTGTTGGATCCTTTGGATCACGTGTTTCTAATACCACAAAAGAACGTATTGCTTTCTCACCCTTCTTTGGAATCATGTTGAATTTCATGATCCAACTTTTTGCCGTGAGAGTTGATCTTAATGGATCGTAGTTACGCAATTCTCCTCGACCCCAGCGCTTAACTATTTCTTCTTCAACAATGGACCTCGTCTTTTCTGACCCTGAGAAATTACTTATCTCAGGACCTTCTAATATTTCTTTAATAGATTTCATAATGTTAGATGATTAATTAATAATTCATGGCGACCAACATGATGTGAAGCTTTTTTTGTTATTAATAATTTGCTTCACTTAAATAGTTTTTATTTATTTATATTTAGTATTTAAAATATGAGTATGGGGGGGGTTGTCGATTCGATTCTATAAGGTATTCATGGTTCCATAGAGAAACGTACCCGTTTATGTTTTTTGGTGTTTTTGTGGATTCTAAAAACCAAAGGCTTAAAAAATTCCACCAAAATTTTTCAACTTTTTGGTTCTTTGTTAAAGTCTTTTGTTGATGTATAATTACAGGACAATTTAATAAATAAGTAATCTAAACCTTTAGCAATAAAGGCATGATGAAAGAAGTCCACTACAGCGTAATAAACTCCTAGTCAGAGTTTTGCTGTAGTGGCCGTACCTGGAAACAGGTGCGAGTGATCGAAAGATCACTAATCTGGCTGGGAGCTTATTGCGTTCTGGCTCATAAGATATTATGAGTAACAAGATTGTATTTTTTATTGTTTTAATTTTCCTTTTATCTGTCAATTCAGCGAATGCGCAATTTCAGCCTTTAAGAAATCTTTCTATATCTGATCAACAACAGAGTCTTGATGCTGCAAATAAGCAAATAGAAAATTCAAGGAACCAGCAGGTTCGTAGTCCTTTAAATTTACCTGTGAAAGAAAATACAAATAATTTTACATTTATAGGATTCATTACTATCCTGGTTTTCATTTTAACCATTTTTGGTTATTACGGGATTCCTGTATTGAAAGAAAAAATGGAAATAAATAATGAGTTTAAAAAAATAAAAAGAGAAGAGGAGAAAGAAGCTAGGAAAATATCGCAACAAATAAGGCAACAAGAAATGCAAAATAAAGAACGGGAAGAATTTCAAAGAAAATCTGATTTTATGGACAGGATTAGGCAAACTCCAAGATATCAAAGGTGGAGAGAGGAGGTGCAAGAAAAGTGTGGGAATAAATGTCAGATTGATAAATCTCATGCAGACAGATATGCGGAGGTTCACCATCTCATTTCATTATCTAAAATATTAAAACAGAATAATATTATTTCAATCGAAGGAGCTTTGGGATGTAGACAACTCTGGGATATTGATAATGGCGTAGTGCTTTGCAAGGAGTGTCATGATCAAATGGAAAGCTCCCAGATTAGGCAAACAATAATATCAAAAAAATGAAAACAGTAGCACAAAAAACAATAAAATATTCAATTAAATTTCTAAAAATATTACTAGCAACGTACATTACCTATATGTCCTGTCAGCTTTTAGCCAATGCTTTTATTTTTAAGAATCCTGAAACGAAGGATCCACTTTCAGCACTTAATATGATTCTTATTTGTGTGATATTATTCAGTTGGGCGTTGGAAACATTTAAAAACGTAAAACAAAAACATGAAAAAATTCTTCAATAAAATAAACGACAAGTGGTTAAGCTTTAGAAAGTGGAGTGATGGTAATGTATTCGGCTATTTAATTGGCAATATAGTTAAGCTTGTTTTTACCCTAGCGATATTCATTTTAATTTTTTACTCTCTTTTTATAATTGGACCATTCAAAGATAAAACATCATCAGATTCTTCTGTGGGTGATTCTAGCGATACCACAAATGATAATTGCACAGTTAGAGGTGTCGAACTTCACGGAATGATATTAACATACCTTCCTCTCCATGCTGATAATGATACTAATTTCAATTATGATTCTGTGTCTAGTGAGAACGTTGACTATGCGATTAAACAAGCCAATGAGGATGATAGGATAAAAGCTATACTTATTGACGTAGACAGCACTGGAGGATATCCCGTGGCAGGAGAGGAGATAAGTGTTGCTATTAAGAACAGCAAGAAACCAGTCGTGGCTTTAATAAGGGAACAGGGAGATTCGGCAGCGTATTGGGCTGTTAGTTCTGCTGATAAAATATTTGCTAGTAGAAATTCAGATGTGGGGAGTATTGGTGTAACTCAATCTTATTTAAGTGATGTAAAAAAGAACACCAAAGACGGGTATACTTTTGAGCAACTCAGTGTAGGTAAATTCAAAGATTCTGGAAGTGCTAATAAACCTTTAACCACAGAAGAAAAGGCCCTATTTATGAGAGACGTGACCATTGTCTATAATAACTTTGTTCAAGATGTGGCAAATAACAGGAATATACCAATAGATAAAGTTAAAAGTTTCTCAGATGGATCCACTGTTTTAGGATTAAAAGCAAAAGAATTGGGATTAGTAGATCAAATTGGTGGGTTGCCAGATGCTGAACAGTATATCGAGAAGACAACAGGCGAAAAACCAGAAATTTGTTGGTAAAAAACTAAAATGTGGATATAGCAGGGTCTACATATAATATGGGTATATTTTCGGATTTATGTGTATAACTCACTGAATGTATTTGTGGTTTTATACTATAAAAATATAAGCATATTGGTGTATAATTCTATTTATGCCACCAGAAGAAACACTGTATCCAGAAAAAACCCTTATTTATCAAATTTGTAAATTTTTATCAGATAAAAAAAGAAAAATTACTGGACTAGGAGGGCCTCTGAGCTTTAAATTAAAAGAATTTGAAGGGCTTTTTGAATTTGCTAAAGGAGATAACCATGACAAGAAAATTATGTTTTTTTATGATGCACTTTCTATTTTAAATCATGAATCTTTTGGGGTGGATTTAGATAGAAATGTTATAAATATTTTTAATCTACCAGACAAAGAAAACTTTATTAATAATTTTAACAATAATGATTCCATTGTAATAGAATATTTGACTGAAAATCTTGATGATTATGTAGAAAAATTAAAAGGACGGACAAGAGTTGCTATAAGAAATTTGGGATTAGTTGAACTTGTATGTTTGCCTAGTGGTGGAGTGAACATTATTTTAGGTGATAAAAAAATGAGTATTGGAAAAAGTAAAATAAATAATTTTAATCTTTCTTCTAGTATAGTTAAACTTATGTATGGCGGTTCTGTCACCATACTTGGGGATATTTTTTCTTTGGAAGATGACTACAAAAGAAAAGAGTTTATTAACTTTATTGATCTGTCATATGTTATTAGTAAAATTGTAGATAATGATAACCAATCAGTAGTTTTGAAATCAGTAAAAGATGCAGTAAGCAATCTAAATGAAAGGTCCATAAAAGAACTGGGGCATCCTCTATTTGAAATACAAAATGAAGGACTGAATTGGAAATTATAATCTAATTTAAACTCTTTTAATCGAAAAACACCAATAAAAATGGTGTTTTTTCTGTTTTACTCACAGAAACTCATTTTACTCATTGCCCCAAGTACAGAATGTAAATATGTTTTTTTATTAAATCATAGTCGTAAATTAAAAGTTAAAAATAATAAAGAAATATGATCTTATGTCAAAAAAACTTAAGAAGACAAATAAAGTTGAAAGAAAGGAAAATTTTCCTTCTAAATTAATGGTGGATTTAGAAGAGGTGGATGACGCTATTATGCACGTTGCTTGCGTTGCAATTGGGATTCTGCACGATAATGCACTTTCAATTAAAATTGTAGGTGAAAGAAAATAGCAGTCAGTTATTCAAGACAACCTTGTCTATTGAAACGGTAGGCAAGGGACGTCTTGAAATTATTAAATTAATTAAAAAATTATATGTCTGGAGAAAAGAAATACCCGTATGCAACAGCATGCAAGATAGCACTGGAGATTTTGAAACAATTGAAGCCTCATTGTGAACGAATCGAAATAGCAGGTTCTGTGCGTCGCAAAAAAGCAGAAGTGGGCGATATTGAACTAGTTATCATCCCTAAACCATATTCAACAGGTCTATTTGAAAGTGGAATAGCTACTGTACTAAATAAATTAGAAAAGGTGAAAGGTGAACTCCCCTGTAAATATACCCAAAGAATACTTCCCAGTGGAATCAAACTCGATTTGTTCTTTGCAGAAGAAGCAAATTGGGGATTGGTATACGCATTAAGAACTGGTTCGGCAGATTACAGCCATAAGGTGCTAGCTAGTGGCTGGGTTCGAGAAGGATTTAAAAGTGAAGGTGGATATCTATTCAGAGATGGAGAACGTTACGAGATTCGAGAAGAAGAGGATCTATTTAAATTAATTGGCGTTCGTTACGTACCTCCAGAGGATCGAAACTTATAAATTAATTAAATAAAAAATAAATGAATATCAACAAAGTACCTTATGGTACGCGTAAATCGTGTCGAAATTATCAACTAAGCCATCTAAGTCCAAATGAGTACGAAACAACCTAAAACACGCATGACGTCTAAGCTAAAACAGGTATTTAAAAACCATAACGCTAGGTGTTTTAAGTGTCATAGTTTCAAAAGATACGAGAACCCAATGGCAGTATGTTGGGAGTGTGGAAATAAATTCTGCTATAACCACATAAACTGCTTACAAGTAAACTCTAAAATGAAAGAAACGGATGAAGTTAGACGTGTCTGTGATAACTGCAAGGCCGAACATGGGTATAACACTCTGGAATAAAAATTATGGAAAAGACATTGCAAGAACTATTTACGGATTACATAGCAGAATGTAGATTCGCTAGGGGATTACGTCCCCAAACAATAACAGGATATGAAGCTACCTTTGATCATTTTTCTACAATGATGCCAGAGGTTATAGCTGTCGGATCATTAACAAGAGAAAATATGATTGAATTCTTTAAGCGCATTAAAACCAGAACACGAATAGTTGGCAGAGATACTCCCAAGGTTGGACTTGAAGATTCCACTATCAAAACATATGGCAATAAGCTGAATGCTTTTTTCACCTGGCTAATTCAAGGAGAGCTTATGGTAAGAAATCCGTTAGATGGAATAAAGCTTAAATATCCAGAGTATAATGACAAGCGTGCTTTAAAGTCAGAAGAGATTCACAAAATCATTTCAGTTATTGCCTTAAATCCTGATAGTTCACTTATGCTAAAACGTGACATGATGATGGTCCATTTACTTTTATTTTGTGGATTGAGAAAGGGAGAATTTATTTCTCTACGAGAGGAAGATGTTGATATGGATAGAAAACTAATAACTACAAGAGCTGAAACATCTAAATCTAAAAGATCACGTTCTATTCCAATTCATCCTACTCTTTTCTTTCACATTCAAGAATATCTTAAGGAGAAAAATAGATTGGAGTACGCGACAGAATCCTTGATTGTATCAACTACTGAAGATAAAGGATTGAGTGTTCACGGATTAAAGCATTGGGTTGAAAAGCTTAAAAAATTATCTGGAGTGAATTTTCATCTTCACCAATTTCGTCATTCCTTTGCTTGTAATCTGGCGAAAACAAATATGGGTATTATAAAAATAAGGGATCTGATGGGACATAGAAGTCTAAAGATGACTGAAACTTATTTGCGTTCACTGACAATCGAAGACACGAGAGACGACATTAACAAAATGACTATTTGATTATGCGCTTCAAATCTACTATTATGATAAGAGTCGAAACTTATTATAATTTTAGGTACATCTGTAGTGTATTTTTAAGTTTTTATTTTGAGCTTTTGGAGGGTGCTAAAGTGGCCCTAACAATTGCAGAAATTTTTTGAACCAATAGGGATTTTATCCTTATTTAATAAGCCGTTTTTAAGGAAAGGCCTCAGGGTAATTGTTGGTAATATCGAGGTCATCGGTTCAATCCCGATCAACGGCTCCGGGAAGTTTTCCGCCCCGATCGCTTGCTCGACAAAGTCTCGCATCAGCGATTCCAGCTTCGCTGGATTAGGGCAAAAGCAAAGCAGTTTGCTTTTGCCACCTTAGCTCAGTTGGTAGAGCACGTCTTTCGTAAAGACGGGGTCCTCGGTTCAATCCCGAGAGGTGGCTCATGGAAGATTTAAATAACATTGATGAAAAAATAAAAGAGTTGGAGGTAGAAATGAGCTATCCAGATTTTTGGTCTGATAAAATAAAAGCTCAAGCGGTGATAAAAGAATTAGAGGAACTCAAGGATAAAAAAGAAGGTTTTGGAAAATATGACAAAGGCAATGCGATCATTACTATAATTTCAGGTGCCGGAGGAGACGATGCTGAAGATTTTTCTGCGATGCTTCTAAATATGTATATGAAATATGCAGACAATAATGGTTGGGGTATCTCTTTTATTCATGAACATAAAAATGATCACGGAGGATATCGGAATGTTTCATTTGAATTGTCTGGTAAAAATTCATATGGGTTATTAAAAAATGAATCTGGAGTACATCGCCTTGTTCGCATTTCACCTTTTAACGCAAAAAAATTGAGGCATACTTCCTTTTCCTTAGTTGAAGTATTACCAAAATTTTCAAAATTAGATGAAAAAGATTTTTCAATACCTCCTGCAGATTTAAAAATCGAATTTTCTAGAGCTGGTGGTCCAGGAGGTCAAAATGTAAACAAAAGGGAAACGGCGGTTCGAGTGGTTCATGTGCCTACGGGCATAGCTGTACACGCATCGGGGGAACGTTCTCAGGAACAAAATCGTGAACGAGCGCTTTCGATGCTTTACGCAAAAATTTTCAAAAAAGCACAAGAAGAAAAAAAGACTGTTGAAGAAATATTTAAAAAAAATTATGGGACAGAGATAGAGTGGGGAAGTCAGATACGTTCTTATGTACTTCATCCATATAAGATGGTAAAAGACCATAGGACAAATGCCGAGACTAGTGATGTTGCTGGTGTGCTTGATGACGGGAAGATAGATATTTTCATTGAAGCAGAAAAAAATTTATAAAAATAAAAGCCGCTCTTTGTAACAGAACGGCTTTTTCTTTTGTTTGTTTTTTTAATGCGCGCCTCCTTCTCTGGGTACTTTTATCACAAATTCTGTTTTCTCTTTGTCGATGTAAGGGTTCGTGACAGTGGTAAAATCGTGAATGTAATACTCGAAAAGTTTTGAATTCTCTTTTCTCACGATCTCCAAAGTTTTCAAAATCTTATTTCCCAAGTTCCTTTCTGGGGTGGTGTCTAAGATGAAGAAAGTTTGCACTGTGGGGCTTCCATCCTCATTAAGCTCTGCTCTTCTTAGGAATTCCACAATCGCTTCGTAGAGATTGCAGGAGAATTTTTCCAGGGTTTGTTTCTGATCAGTTTTAAATGACTCGAAAACTTCAAGGGTGCTCAAGTGCTTATTTACTGAAATCTTCAAGGAAAATTGTCTCAATAAAGAGTATTGACCCCTTTTTAATTTTTCAAGAGTGATCTTTTTGCTGGTCCTGAATTGTTCATTAAACCTTTTGAAATGTTCCTCCTTTCCCTCATGGCAAAAGTAATCCAAATAGGCCGTCTCCTCAGGTTCCTTTATTAAAAAATCAGAACCCCGGTGTGCTTTTACCAGTAGTGCAGTTCCAGAAAATGTTTGCAGCTGTTCTGTGGCTGAGTCTGTGGATTTTTTTTCCTGCATTTTTGCTTCGTGAAGTTTTTTCAGCTTGGCCTCATATCTTTTGGAAATAAGGCGGGGGATAAGATAGGAGCAAATTACAAATATACACCCTGTTACAAAAATCAATGGCATATGTATCTTTTGTAACCAGAGGATAGATGCAATAATAATCATGATAAATCCTGCAAAGAATGCAGTCATTTGATAGCCTGTGTTTTTCATATTTTCCGATTTTTATTGGTTTAACTTATATCTATTTATTTATATTATTTCAGGGAACCTTGATATTAGGTATGATACTAACATCGATAAAATATATAGTCAAATATGGACTTTTTGGTTTTTGTGATAAAATAGATTAGTGATTTATTTTAATAATGTTTCAAAAATTCATAACGGAGATTCAGTAGCCCTAGATGATGTCACCCTTACCGTTACAGCTGGAGAATTTGTATCAATAGTTGGTCATTCTGGTGCAGGAAAAACAACTTTAGTAAAAATGATACTGGCAGACGAGGCTCCTTCTGCTGGAACGGTATTTTTTGAGTCTCTTGATGTCCATAAATTAAAAAGCAGTGAATTGACCAAGCTTCGACGTCGTATTGGTGTGGTTTTTCAGGATTTTAAGCTCCTTTCAAACAAGACTGCCTATGAAAATATTGCTTTTGCCATGGAAGCAGCAGGAAAAACCAACGAAGAGATAGCGAGTGATGTTCCTCATGTCCTTGAGCTCGTTGATCTTTCAAATAAAATGCATCATTTTCCTAGTCAGATGTCCGGAGGAGAACAGCAAAGGCTGTCGATTGCTCGTGCCATCATAAATCAGCCTGAAGTTATCATCGCTGATGAGCCGACAGGAAACCTGGATCCAGTAAATACTTATGAAATTATTCAAATATTAAAAAAGATTAACGATTTGGGAACTACTGTCATTTTAACTACCCATAATCGGGGCATCATTGAATCAATAAAAGGCAGAGTTGTAACGATGGAAAAAGGGAAGATTGTCAGAGATGACAAGGATGGTAAATATATTATATAATCAAACAATATGACAAGATTTAGCAGAATTTTAAAAGCAGGAATTTTGAATTTTAAAAGAAGCGGACTTATATCCTGGGCTTCTGTTTTGGTTGTTACTATCACTCTTTCGGTGATAACGATGATAATATTGCTCCAAGCAGTTTTACATTTTTCTTTAGATCAAATTAAGCAAAAAGTTGATGTCACTATTTATTTTACCGTTGGTGCTTCTGAGGATAAAATAATGGCATTAAAACAATCCATAGAAAAACTTCCAGAAGTTGCCAGCGTTTCATATACCAGTTCGAGTGAAGCATTGCAGATTTTCCGTGACCGTCATTCAAGTGACTATCCTACCATTCAGGCTCTAGATGAGATAGGTTCAAATCCACTCGGCGGATATTTAAATATTAAAGCGAAGGAAGTTTCTCAATATGAAAACATTGCAAACTTTTTAAATTCAGACGATTCTCTTGTTCTCGGTTCTTCGGCAATCATAGATAAAGTAAATTACAACCAGAATAAACTTGTCATAGATAGATTGAATTCTATGATTTCAGGTGCTCAAAAATTTGGATTTTTGTTGACACTGGTTTTGATAATAATTTCAATAATTATTACTTTTAATACTATCCGGCTTGCCATTTTTATATCCAAAGAAGAGATCGGAGTTATGCGCCTTGTAGGAGCTTCAAAAATGCGGGTTAGAGGTCCATTTATGATCGAAGGAGCCATTTATGGGGCTACTGCCACCATAATAACCTTGATATTGTTTTGGCCAGCAACGGCATGGCTCGGGCACTCCATGACTGGATTTTTAGGATTAAACGTGTATGATTATTTCGTCTCAAACATTTTTGAAATTTTCGTAATACTTCTAGTATCGGGTGTAGCTTTAGGAATGGTTTCGAGTTTTCTTGCAGTCAGGAGGTATTTAGATAAATAATTAATTTGTAAATAAAATGAAGAAAGAAAAAGCAAAGTATATTTTTGTAGTTGGAGGGGTAATGTCTTCCGTAGGAAAGGGTGTTATCGCAGCATCTATCGGAAGAATTTTAAAGTCCCGTGGTTGTTCTGTCGCAAATATAAAAGCTGACATGTATGTAAACATAGATGCTGGCACGATTCGTCCTGCTGAGCATGGAGAAGTTTTTGTCGGTGAAGACGGAGTCGAGGCGGACCAGGATCTTGGCAACTATGAACGCTTTACCGGGCAAGTTAGTACGCGAGAAAATTATATTACAACCGGGCAGATTTATTCTGAAGTAATTAAACGTGAGCGTAATTTGGAATATGGAGGGGAAGACGTAGAAGTATATCCAGACATACCAAAAGAAATTATCAGACGCATAGAGTCTTGTCAGAAAAAAAATAAATCGGAAGTCACTGTTATTGAATACGGTGGTACAGTCGGAGAATATCAATTGCTCCCATTCTTGGAAGCAGCTAGAATGATGAAATCAAAAAATCCCAAAGATATTTTTATCGTTTTAGTGAGTTACTTGCTCGTGCCGGCTCTTCTTGGTGAACAGAAGTCAAAACCAACTCAGCGAGCGATAAATGACCTTCATTCTATGGGACTCAATCCTGACTTTGTTATTTGTCGTTCAGAACGTCCAGCTACACCTGATATAAAACGAACGATAAGTAATGTTTGTAGTTTGCCTATTGATCGAATTATTTCTGCCCCTGATGTATATTCTATTTATGATGTTCCAGTTAATCTTGAAAAAGAAAATCTTGGAGGTACCTTACTCAAGGTTATGAGTTTGCGATCCCATCAAAAGGATTTAAAAGAATGGACAGAGCTAGCTAATAAAATTAAAAAAATCAACAAAGAAGTGAAAATCGGTATCGTTGGAAAATATTTTAATTTTAAATCTTGCAAAGACACATATATTTCTGTAATAGAGTCAATCAATCACGCAGCCTGGACACAAAATTATAAACCAAATATTATTTGGCTAGATTCAGAAAAATACGAAAAGGATAAAAATCAATTAAAAGAACTCGATGGTTTGGATGGGATTATTGTCCCCGGAGGATTTGGAAATAGGGGAACCGAAGGGATGATCTTGGCTGCTGATTATGCTCGAAGAAAAAATATTCCATATTTTGGATTGTGTCTAGGAATGCAGATTATGACCATTGCGTATTCTAGATATGTTGTTGGTTTAAAAGATGCTAATTCTGTTGAACTTAATCCAAAGACTCCATTTCCTGTTATTGCTACTATGGAAGATCAAATTGAAAAAATTAAAAATAAAAATTATGGTGGGACAATGAGACTTGGAGCTTGGCCAGCAGCTCTAAAAAATGGAACCATTGCAGAAAAAGCGTATGGAGAAAAGAAAATATCTGAACGTCATCGTCATCGATATGAAGTAAATCCAGAGTTTATTAAACAAATCGAAGATAAGGGGCTGGTCTTTTCCGGAACCTCTCCCGATGGGTTGTTGATGGAAATAGCTGAACTTCCTAAAAAAGATCATCCGTTTTATTTAGGAACTCAATTCCATCCTGAATTCAAATCACGCCCACTTTCTCCACACCCACTATTTTCTGAATTCATAAAAGCTAGCATAAAAAAGAGAAAATAATTTACATAAAATTAACAAAGCCCCTCACTTTGTAAAAAGTTCGGGGCTTTATCGATTATTTATGAAATTTTTCATGGAGTTAAATTTTTGGTTAACTGCAGAATTACCGCAGTAATTAAATCTTCTCTCGTGACAATTTCTTCTCTATCTGTGCCAGAAATGGACACCTTAAAAACTTCTTCAAGTTCATCTAAAATTTCATTAATTTGTTTTTTAGTTAAACCTAAATCTTTTTTTAAACGAGTTCCTTCTTTAGAGTTAGAGATTTTTTGAATTAGAGTAGCCTGACCGCCGGTCATCTTTCTCATGATAAGTAATGTTTTTACATAACTTAAATTGCTGTTAAATTGAACATAATTACACATAGTATTTATTATTTATTTTTAAAATACACAAAATTTAGTGTATTTTTTTATTTATGCGATCCGGCTTATTTTGTATTAATATTTCAAAGAACTGTGCGGACCTGTTTGAACTATAACACAGATAATATTTTTTACAATAAAAGACAGCCCCGGAAAATTCTCGGGGCTGTTCTACATTTTACTACCTTTTCGTTCATCCTTCATGAATACTTTGGACTTCTCACCATCTTGTAAAGATAGTGGTAGCTTTCTTTCGAGCTTGTAATCACCTTCGGCAGGATACCTCCACCTCTTTGAACAAGCTCCATGATGAAGCTTACAGGGTATCCCGTAAAGCGCGAAAGGATGATCATACTACTGACGACATCTTCGTCTGCCAGCAAGCCTGAACACGATGCCTGAAGTAAAATTCCTTCGAAATCAATAGTGATGCTTCCTGCAAATTGCATTTCAAAGGGTTTTTGCGAATTTTCTGAAGCAAAGTGGCCGTGCATCGCTGAACGTACTGCCTTTTCAGCAGCGAAAAACATTGCTTGGTCTGTCGGCTTACCCGCGGAAAAGAATATCAGATTCTTGGTATTCACTTCACGGACAAGGATCTGAATTCCAGTCCGTAACTTTGTGTCACTGCGCACATCACTGGGCAGGGTGGTGATGTCGTGAAAGAGCTCGTTTGCAAGTGCAATAAGCTCACCTTTTCTGGTTTCTAAATCAATCATTTTACTTGAGTTTTTAGGGTTTATGATTTTATGAACAATATATTTATATAAAAAATATTTTTATATATCATATCATAATTTAACAAAAAGTCAAATAGATTTTAAAGTCCTCCAAAGTCTGTATTTATACTATTGATAGAAGTCTGAATCATTTGCTGTGTAAAGTTGTATACAAAATAGATTGTAACTATTGTAGAAATCACCAAGAGTATCCACGCTATTTGACCTATTTGTTTTGCTTTTGGATCTTTGGATTTGTAATATTTCGTTCCTTGCCATTTTGTTACAAAAATAAAACATATCATCGGAAGGATAATACTGAAGGCGTATATCCAGATTTGCGTTTTGACGTCGGTTGAAAGGGGAGCAGAATCAATTTTTTTGCCACAGTTTGGGCAAAAATAATATTGCGGAAGTATCGGTTGATGACAAAATGAGCAAGTGGGAGAGGCGATATTTGAAAGTGTTGTTTGTTCTGCTGCATTTTGTTCCATATACTCCTTATTGTACTAAAAAGAATTATGTTTAGCGAATATTATTTGAAACCAGAATATACACTCGGATTTTCTAATCCGAGAACCCAAGCTGAAAACCCTTGTAGTTTGTATTGTTTGATTAAAGCTACTTTTTTGGCAATACTTTTTGCATTTTCATACCATATGATATAGTGATTTTTTTTGACTTTATATTTAATAAACGGAGCTTGATTTGCTGTGCTATATCCCTGGGTAGTACCTTTTCTTTTTAATGCCTTTTGAATTCCAGTATATCCTCCGGCGCTTATAAGTTTTTCTGACGTAGTGTTCCATTTCCAATAGTAAAGAGGAATGCCCAAAGATAATTTATTTGCCGGAATATATTTCAAACTATAATCTACAACTTTTTTTAACCATGGGTATGGAGATACTGGCCCAGTTGAATCTGGGTCATCGTATGACATGACGCTGATGAAATCAGCGCTTGAGGCGAGAGGACCATAATCATATACACCGATTACTCTATTCCATAAATCATTTGGGTAATCGGCGGGGTTCGAAGATATTTGGGATACGACTGCGACACTCAAGACCAAGTCATGGCTTTTGAATGCATCACTTACTCGTTTTACAAAAGCGGAAAATTGATCTTTCAGTGACGCATCCATTCCTTCAAAATCTATTTGCCAGCCCCAATATTTTTGTTGTTCCGCTTCAGTGATGAGTGCATTTATAGCTATATCTTGTTTTGCGGTGTCACTTAAAATAGTAACTGCTGTGCTTTTACTAAAACTTTTATTTGTGACGAGAGGCATCATTTTTATTTTATGTTTTTGAGTGAAGTCTAAAATAGTCGGATCTATCGTTCCTGCTAAGGCACCCGTCTCATCTATGGAATATGATTGGGGAGCCAATACGTTTATAGAACTAGGATGTTTAAATAATGAGGTTCGAGCCTTTGCGTTATCTTTGAAATAAAAAATTTTCAAAATCGCAGTCGAGGTTTTGGTCTTGGTGGTTTTTGATGCAGCATTAACACTAACGCAACCCGTTGCGAAAAATATAAAAATAACCAAAAAAAGTATTAGCTTTAAACTTTTTTTCATAAGTTGATTATATCAAAACTGTAATAAAAAATGCTTATTATTGAGAAACGGTTTTACACCCATCTGTAGAAACTTTATACACAGTAGATGTGTCATAGTTTATTTTACTTAGATCTACAAAGCGAGTCCCTGTTGCATCGTCAGGCTTCCCATATCCTCGAACGAAATCATTTCCAACTTTTTTAAATATTACTTGCATGAGAGATGTGGTTCCTTCTGATTGAAAAGTATAATCTGCTAAAAGTATGCCATCTTTGTATGTTCCTTTTAATGTGCCAGTTGAGCTGTCCTTTTCAGCATTATTGATATCAAGTGTTCCTTCGATTATCCCATTTTGTGATCTCGTGACTTTGAGAGAATAGACGTCGTTGGCAAGGTGAGCTACGTAGCAACCCACAATAGAATTCTCTGAAATTCCTGGGGTGCCACTAATCAATGATTTCCCATATTCTTTACCGATAGTAAACCCGACGAAAAATACTATAACGAAAAGCACTATTGCTACGGCTTGCGAAAACTTTGTTACTTTGTTCCAAATGATTGTCATATAGATATAATTATACCAATTTAATTAGATGCGAGACAGCCGACCCTCGCATAAGACATAGCAGTGAATGTTTTTGTCGTGTCAGGGACAAGCATTCCAGCTTTTTCAATAAGAGGATAACGCATTTTTTCAATTCCAATTTTGCTTGTTCTGTATATTTCTTGTTCTTTGTTTTTTGATCCTTCGATTACGTAGGAAAATATATCGGTTATAACATTATTATCTAGAGTTCCCGTGATCGAGCCAGTGTAGCCGTTTGTCATATCGGGACCTTTTTGGGTGCCAGTTTTTGTTCCTGTCACTTTTGTTCCACTTATGTTGATATCAATAAATTCAGTTACTGTATATGGCTCTCTAGTAGTCGCCTTATGATCATATGTGTAGCACTGTTGTCCATCTGTTAAAGAAAGGTTGTCTTGTGTTGGCTGGTCAACGATTCCGAACTGCATTGTGGCTGGGTCGAGTTTAAGCCACAAACTTTTGCCGATTGATGGCGGTGTAGTAAACGGCTCGTCTTGAGCACGGACAGCATAATTTACAACAATAACATTTTGTCTATTTGTCCCTTGTGCTGTTTTTCCTTTGTCTATCTCTATCGTCTGTGGGGCGATACGGTCACCCAAGAGAACTCCATCGGACCCCAGGGGACCGTCTGCAGTGTTTAAACGAGCAACAACATAATAAAAGAGGCCACTGCCTCCAGACTCCTGTGTTATGATGAAAACTGAGTCTATTCGTCCGTCATCATTCAAATCGTGTTTTAATTCGTTGCCAAAATAGCGAGTGATTATTTTTGAAGCAGACCCTGGGGCTGCTTCGGTTTCAGATATTCCGTCTTTTAATGTGATTTGCTGTCCATCTATGGTGTATGTTCCATCATGGGAATTAATCAGCTGACTGTTTTGGTAATTGATATAATTTTTCAAAAAATTGAACTTATAAATTCCAAATGTAAAAACTATTACCACTAATACGACAAGTACCACTAGAATTATTATTATTTTTTTCATACCTATAAAGACGTTGAAATTATAAATTTATTACAAATATCAAGGTTAAGATTTGTCGTCTAAATACTTTCCAGCAATGCTGAGTGCAAGTGAGGGAAGTATGACAAAGACAGTCGAAAACAGAAGCCTAATCAATATTTTGCTTATACCTGAATCTGGCGCATCGGGCCCAGAGCCAGTGATGACGACCAAAATACCGATAATTCCAAAAACGATAGATGAATAAATGAAAACCTTTGTTGCTATTTTTTGCATAATTATATTATAGCATCTTTGAAAGTGGGTTTTTATTTACAGTATAGCAGTATTGACTTTTTGTAATTATGTAATATAATTAATTAAATTTGACCCTTGAAAAAAGTTTTCAAGTATTTTTGGTATTTTCCCAGTTTCATCTTTGTGGAGTTGAGAAAATATCAAAAATAACTAAAAACAATGTAACCATGCAAAAAGTAAGAAATTATCCTGGAGACATAATGCCTCCTCCTTTTGTTCCTTATAATCATCAGATTCCGATTATAAAAAAAGTAATCGAAACGATTTTAAGGGGTGAAAATGGGTTAGTGGTTCAACCGACCGCTACAGGGAAAAGCGTCGAGGCATCTTTCGTGGCCCGCTCTTGTATTCTTGTGTACAAGATGAAAGGATTGTATCTCTATGATGAAAATGAAGGCCTGGATCAGGCCAGAAAAAGACTTGAATTAGTTTTAGGAGAAAATAAAGTAGAATGTGCCAATTTCTTTGGGTACGGGAAAGATTATTCCGTAACTGAAGCAGATATGGTCTTTGCTTCTTTTCAATCTATGAACAATCATCATGAGAAATGGTACAAACTGTTTGATCCAGAACATTTTGGTTTCATCATCGTGAACGAAGCTCATCACGGTCAGGCCATTACTTACAAGGAGGTGATTAATTACTTCACTTGTTCAAAAATCGGCATGACTGCTACTCCCGAACGAATGGATGGGAAAAATATTCTCGATATATTTGATACGATACTTTGCGAGATTCCTCTCGAGGAAGCTATTGCTAAAAATATGATTGCGAATATTGAATACCATATTCATTCTCATGGATTATCTACCCTAAAGTTGAAAGAGCTTTGCTCTGAGATTTTAGAAGAAGGAAAAAGAATTTCAATCAAGCAATTGAACGAAACTATCTTCATTAAAAATTTTGACGAAGCGGTGTTTGAAGAAATTTTCAAATATTCTTTTCCGAACGGGGATGATCCACGCCAAACTATGATTTTCTGCGAAAATATTTTGCACGCCGAAAGAGTATTCGCTTTCCTCTCGGAGAATGGTAAAAACGCGCAGATACTTCATTCCAAGAAAAGCATGTCACACAATCGTGAAGTTATGAAGAAATTCAGACAAAACGAAACGCAATTCCTTGTCTCAATCGACAAGCTAAACGAGGATATAGATGTGCCTAATGTGGAAGTTGCAGTTTTCCTGCGTGCTACCGATTCTTTAACGGTCTTTCTACAGCAACTTGGAAGAGGATTACGTAAAACATCAAAAAAACGTAAAGCTATTATCCTCGACTTTGTTGCTAATGCCGAAAGATTGATTTTTCTTTCCAATCTCGTTGAAAGGATGATGCGGATTTCAAAAATGCTTGTTGGTTCGGATCGTTTACCACTAAATAGAAATATTTTGGAAATTTCTGGAGAAGGTTTTGAATTTACACTCACTGATGACTTGGTGCAGATACTTGATTTGATCAAGGCCCTTAAGGAGGGGTATTTTGAAACCTGGCAAGAGGCCAGCGAAGTTGTTAAGGTTGCTGGAATAAAATCTTGGGAAAAATACAGAGCAAGTTACAGAAGTGTTAGCCTAAGACTTCATTCAAACCCCAAAATGATCTATCCAGATTTCCCTGGATGGAAAATATTTTTAGGGAATAAGTATTCAACCTGGCAAGAGGCTGGAGAAGCAGCCATGAAACTTGGTGCAAGAAATCGCTCTAGCTACAAAACTGTGTGGAATTATAGATTTGACGCAAGAGATAATCGATTACCACAAGATCCTGAAACCTTCTATCGTGATTTTCCTGGATGGGAAACCTTTTTAGTTCCAACGTATTTTTCTTGGGAGGAAGCTAGGGAAATTTGCGTTAAATTGGGAGTAAATAGTCCAGAAGATTACGAAAAAGTCCGGAATTTCCTTATTGCAAGGAGAGATAATAAACTTCCAAGAGATCCTGAAACCTTCTATCGTGATTTTCCTGGATGGGAAATCTTTTTGGATTTTCAAATAAAAAAACCGAAAAAAGGGTGGATTTCATGGAATCAAATAACCGACAGAAGAAAAAAAAGAATTTTCCAACGAGGAGAAGAGTATAAAAGTTTCATTCGATACTTTTGGTGGGGTAACAAACCAGTGGCATGTATTTCAGAATTGTATCTGCAATATATTGGATTCTGGCAATAAACAAAAGGTATTTACGATTACGTAGTCGTAAATACCTTTTTTATTTTTCTAGATACTTACCAGCAATGCTGAGCGCAAGGGAAGGAAGTATGACAAAGACAGTGGCAAATAGGAGCCTAATCAATATTTTGCTTATGGTTGAATCTGGGGCATTGGACCCGGAGCCGGTGATGACGACCAAAATACCAATAATTCCAAAAACGATAGATGAATAAATGAAAACCTTTGTTGCTATTTTTTGCATCCTGTAGTGAATTTTTAATTTGTTAAATTTTTCGACTTTTTTAATTTATTATTTCTTAATAACTGCAGTTACTTCGATTTCAATCTTTGCCCCTTTGCGGGTCATTGCGTTTACCTCAACTAAAGTACTTACTGGTTTACTTTTTACAAACCATTTATCTCGGATAGCTGAAATTTTAGGGAAGTCATTTATATCAGTCAAAAATATCTGGGCTTTTACCACATCATCAATTGATGCGCCAGCTGCTTTTAATATTTTCTCAATAGTCTGGAAAACAAGTTCAGTTTGTTCTTCAATATCATCTGTTATTGCTTCGTTGTTTTCATTTTTGTCAACTTGTTGACCAGATACAAATATCAAAAAGGCATCTCCAATATCAATCTTTTTTGCAGGCGAATAAAAGCCTCGTGTCTGTTGCCAATCTTCTGGATAAATGTCTTTAATCATAAAATTATTTATTGTCGAACGACTGCTCTCCTAACCAAGTTTTAATTTTTTCAGAATCATCAGCATTAACCCATATAAGCATCTTTCTGCCAGAGGCCTCTTGGGCACTAATATTATTTTGCATTATTATTCCTTCTTCTTGAATAAAAGACATTAACATTCTTAATGTCTTATCATCTCCATCAATTTCAAAAAAAGCAGAAGGGGTCGATTGAAAAGTTTTCTCAACCTTTGATTCTAAACCATTATCCATTAAGTTTTCTTTCATAATGAACATTATATCAAATATTGATAAAAAGGCATTTTTGTACTATTGTGTAAGAGTATTTACCATTATTGGGAGATCGTCTAATGGTAGGACTTCGCCCTCTGGAGGCGGATATCTTGGTTCGAGTCCAAGTCTCCCAGCATCTCTAAAAAACTAGCATTTTTGCTTACTTTTGCTAGTGCTGAATATGGACTTTTGAATTGATAATTAATGATATTTTTGTTTTTGATAGTTGCGTTCGAAAGTAACTTTTCTAGCATATGTCGCCTGTCTGTATCACTCGCAATCAAATATTGATTTGAGGCTTTATTTCCATCTATAAAAACGTTTTTTATCTGTTCGAAAGTAACTTCAGAGACTCCACCTTTTAATTTAATTTTTTTAATTTGTTGTTCAAGCTCTAATCTCTTGTTTCCAATTTCTTGGATCTTGAGCCTGTATATCTCTTCTCGTATTATTTTAGAAGCATAACCATCTGTTAGGGCTATCTCTTTGTCTAAGAGCGTTTTAAGCTCTTTGGATAGGGTTTCTAGGGTTGATTGGGTGTATGAAATTTTATCTTTATTTTTGTCTTTGTAAGCCTCAGCAGATAGCTCAATGAACTCAATATCGAATTTAAGCTCTAAAAATAGATTAGAAAGTAGTTTATCAATGGCTTCACTACGAAGATAACTTTTATGTTCCTCGCAGATTCTTTTTCCATTTGTGCAGTAATAATAAACAAAACCTTTTTTTGTATCACAAGTCAAAGCACAACCACATGATCCACACTTAAGAAAACCTTGAGCAGAGTAAAAATTTTTTCTAGGATGCGGATGCAGTCTACCGTGAAGAATATCTTGAACTCTATTATAAAGATCTAAAGAAATTAATGGTTTGTGTTTTCCTTGATAAACTTTTCCATCTCTTTCCATAAAGCCACAATAAAATCTATTAGACATTAATCGATGAATTTGATTTTTAGAAATTTTATTTCCTGTTCTCGTTCTTAATCCTTCTTCAAATAATATATAACAAATTTGTTCTATCGTATAACCACCAGTTGCATAAAGATTTACTGCACGAACAACATATTTAGCATTTTTCTTATCTACTTTAATAGTTTTTGTAGCTTTATCATTTACATATCCAAATGGCGCATTATTAGGCCATTCACCCTTTTCGAGCTTTGCACGATTGCCTCTTTTAACATTCATGCTTAAATCTCGGATGTATTGATTGGCCATAGCTTGTTCAATACTCATAAGCAAAACGTTGTCGTTTGGAAAATAACTTTTTTCAAAAGTCTGAATGCATTTTATTTTATTATTTTGTAGTAACCATTGAATTTGTCCTCCATCAACTGGATTACGAGTAAGACGATCAATCTTCCAGCAAAGAATTGCATCAGCTCTACCTGACTTAATAATTTTCATCATTTGATCAAAGATTGGGCGACCAGGTTCTTTGGCAGATTTACTTTCACGCAAAACCTGAACAATAGTAAGATCCAACTTTTTTGCTAATTGTTTTAATTCATTTTCTTGAGAATCCAAAGATAAGACTTGTTTGTCTTCAGTGTCAGTTGATTTTCTGCAGTAAATAATATATTTCATAACTTTAAAAGATATTACTACTTATCAGATAAATTGGAAGTGTCTGAAAGTTTGCCATATCTGGTGTTCAAGTATTTAAAAGTTCGCTGTGACAGCTCCCCGCAGTACGCGACGGGAGCTCTGCTAGCGAGCGTATCAATTTTATAGTGGATCGTCAAACGTTTCTTTTTCATTATTTATTATTTGCATCTTTTTTGTAATTTCTTTTTTTGTATTTCTTATTTTCTCATTTTCTTCCTCGATTTGTTGTTTAGGCCTAGTTTCCTCACTGTTTTCATTTTTTTCTCCTGTTTTTATAGAAAATTTTTTGCCATAATTATTCTCTTCTATTCTATTCTCTTCTCGCTTAGCATCTGCTAAGCAAATGCCTAGCAGATATTTTTTTTGTTTTGTTAAAATTAATAAACTTTTTTCTTTTTGATATTGAGTTGGTGTAATTCTGCGACCATCTAACCAGTTATGTTGATAAAAATGAGTTATCACTATGATTCCATCCTCAAAAATAATTACGAATTCCTTTAGCTCTAAAATTTCTAAATCCTCCTTTTTAAAATCATAGAGCTTTGATATTTTAATAAATGACGCAAAGCCACTATCGTCTGTATTCATGGCTAGCATAAAATACAGTGCTATTGCTGGAATTGGCAACGACGCAAAATTATCACTATCTATAACTGCAAAATCAAACATTCTTTTCTTTGCCATTGAATTTTTTCCCCTTACCACTTTTTATGGATTTAATAAAACACTCATAAAGATCAGCCATAGAATTTAAGTATTCCTCTGCTATCTCAGGAGAAATGTCATGATTACATTTCTCCTTGAAGTATTTTATTGTTTTCGCAATAAGGACTTGATTAAAGCTCATAATGCGAATAGAGTAGCCGTATGGTTTGGCAAAATGAGCCCTAAAAGAGAGAGTTTTGTTGTAAAATAAGGGCAAAATACGCAGAACCTACCCTAAATTTATGAAAAAAAAGCCATTTTTTAAGCCAAAAAGCCTTACATTCAAAAATTCTGGACATACACTTACGCTTTCTAAGGAAAGTTACCGATGTGTGCGTGATTGTAAGGGTAAATGCGATCAAAAAGAGCCACAAATTAACAAAAGAAGGTTAGAAAGAAATTTTTCAAACTTAGCTCAAGAATTTGAAATTAAAGATAACTCTTTTGGAAAAATTTATGGTGGAGTATTTGCTGAATATTTGCCAATAATATTAATAGAAGCATTAAAAAACGCTGAACAACAAGACGAAGTAATTGATACTACTCTTGAGGTCATGCAAAAAGAAATAGAACTTAAGAATATAATAAAAAAATCTGATAAAAAAGATCTAAGAGAAGCCTTAGCAAAACAAAATAGTGCAACATTTCTACTTGTACTTTTTGGTTATCTTTTGGGATTTGCTGGAACCTTTTCTTATAAAGAAAATGAAAAAGAATGGGGAAAAACCTTAGCATTAATAACTAAAAATATATATTTATCTGAACAAGGGAAAATAGAGAGCATTTTACTTGAAAAATGGGGGTGGTATATAGTCAATTTCGTTAATAAATACTATCCTGATTACATTTCAAAAATAAAACAAAAAGGTGTAAGTATCTTAAACGAAAAAGAAGATTATTGTAATTATGGACTAATGGATGCGGTGCATTATTTTGAAAACCAAGATTTTCAAATTTCTATGAGTGATTACAAAAATAACCAATATTATAATTTACTTGAAAAATTTCAAGGTCATCTTGAGACCCTAGCAAGCAGTAATATACAAGAAGTGCAAAAATCAAACATTATGCTTTATAACGAAATGGCAAAAAATCCCCAAATGATCATGGCTGAAAATTTGTCTATTATAGTTGGTAAATAATAATAAAATTAACTTCTTCACGTATGCACAAGAAACGAGGACAAAAGATAGTTCTAAATGCTATAATCGATTTAATGATTAAAACAAATAAAAAAATACTTTCGACAATTAAAAATAAGCCTTATTTTGCAGATAAGGACTTTGTGCTTTATAACGGAGATTGTTTAAATGTTTTGGCTCAATTACCAGAAAATTCTATAGATATGGTTTTTGCTGATCCTCCCTACTTACTTTCAAATGGAGGATTTACTGTTCACGCGGGTAAGATGGTAAGCGTAAATAAAGGAGATTGGGACAAAAGTAATGGCTTGGAAAAAGACTTTGAATTTCATCTTGAATGGATAAAAGCAGTTAAAAGAATACTAAAACCAAGCGGAACACTTTGGATAAGTGGAACATATCATTCAATTTATCAATGTGGTTTTGCTCTTCAAGTTGCTGGTTTTCATGTGCTTAATGATATTGCATGGTTTAAGCCAAACGCCTCACCAAATTTAAGTTGTCGTTTTTTTACAGCAAGTCACGAAACTCTCATATGGGCAAGAAAGGATAAAAAAGCGAAACACATTTTTAATTATGATTCAATGAAAAATGGCACGTGGCCAGAAGACGCTTTAAAAAAACCAGGACTTCAAATGCGTTCTGTTTGGTCAATGGGAACTCCAAAACCGATAGAAAAAAAGTTTGGTAAACACCCAACACAAAAACCAGAAGCACTACTCAAAAGAATTGTTATGGCAAGTACAAATAAGGGCGACGTGATTCTTGACCCATTTACAGGAAGTTCAACTACTGGAATCGCTTCTCATCTTTTAGGGAGAAAGTACATTGGAATTGATACTGAGAAAAAGTACTTAGATTTATCTGTAAAAAGATTTAAAGATATTAATAAAATTAATAAAAATTAATAATATGATAAAGGGTGGAAAAGGTGGAGGAAATACAAAAACTGGATTAATGTTTGAAATAGAAAAAGATCTTGTGACCTTTTTGAGTAAACAAAAAGGATATTCTACTGAAAAAATAGAAGGCTACAAAAAGTCTTACTATATTTATTACAATAAAGAACAAGTTGCGAGAACTTTTCCTACTCATGATTTATATAGATTCTTAGAAAAAGAACATAATATTGAATGGTCAGAGGTATTTTCAAAAAAGATTTTACCAGATGATGCCCTTTATGTAGTTTTAAATAACACTGTTTATATAATAGAAAAGAAACACCAACATGGAGCAGGTTCTGTTGATGAAAAATTACAAACTTGTGATTATAAAAGAAAGCAATATAAAAAATTATTTGCTAGATTAAACTATGAAGTTGAGTATATATATTTATTAGCGGACTGGTTTAAAGACCCTCGCTATAAAGATACTTTGGATTATATCATTTCAGTAAATTGCCAGTATTACTTTGAATATATTCCACTTCAAAAATTGGGATTACCTGTACCTAGTAATAAAAAATATCATTGAATTAATGAAATTATTATGGTATTATAAATGCATAAAATTAAAAATTTAACTAAACTAATAACATGATAGATCCAACAAAAATAGATATAAACCAACTCCCAAAGAAATTTTGTGATGGAGCAATTGGAGCTCATGGAAAAGAACTTTTTTCGTTTGCACTTACTTCTGGGAATAACCTTGATTCTTTTGCAACTACGCCTCAAATCATGAAAAGTATTGCAATTTGGATGAATGAACAAATTAGTAATTATGAAAAAAAATATGGTGAAATTGATATGACCCCTCCTCAAATACAAAGTCCTATCCAGATGGCAGATTTAAGAAAGGGCGATAATATTTAATAAAGGAAAGAATTTTATGTCAAAGGTTGTTCAAAAATTAAACAAATTAAACAATCCAGAAAGCTTTATACAGATTAATACTGTAAAAGGTTTTAAATATATTGATCGAGCGGGAGAAATTGTAAACTCCTATCACAAAAAAGATGCACCACCACAGTTTTCAATGGCCTTAAATGGACTCGTCATTAATGAACCTGCAAACAAAATAAATCAACTCAAAATTACTTCTGAAACATTTTGGTTAAAATTTGTGGAGATTGATTCTTTAGATATGGTCTCTAAGATTTTTGCAAAGGAAGCAGAAAAAACCTTAAAAATATTAGAAGTAGAAAAAGCTAATCGCATTGGCTGGAGAAATTATTTTATTTATGATTTTAAAAATGAGGAAGAACAAAAGAAATATCTTAAAAAATTTACTGTAATAGATAAAACTAATCCTATATTAATTAGATTAGAAATAAAAACTGATAAGGAATTTAATGCTAATCTTATGATTCAACCAGTTATAAAGACTGACACTGAAAAAACAAAGGGTGTTCTTTTTGATGTTGATATATTTAAAAATGGAGACATAAAAATTGAAGATATCTCAAAAATATTAAATAGCTTCAGAGAATATCTGAGCGATGAGAATGGATTTTTAAATATAATTAACAGCACTTTTGACTAATATGTGGACAGAATTAGTAAAAAAAATTGAATTGCAGTCGATACTAGTATTAGCAATAACCCTAGCATGTGGTTCATATTTATTAAGCACTTCTAATGATTTTGCAACTCCGAGAGGGATATTGGGAACAGTATCTATTGCTGTTGGCCTTTTGTATACTTTAATTTCTTTTTTTTCAAATAATATTAAAGAGAGCTATAAAGATGTAATTGCAGAATATAAAAATACAATCGCAAGTTTACGTTCCGCAAGTAAGGATATACAAAAATCATATCAAGATACAATATCATCTAAATCCGAAACTAGGACTGTAGGACAATATCAAACTGCCTCTGAAACTGATACTGGTACTCTTGATAGTTAAAAAATTACATCAAAATCTATATGAACGAAATAGAAATATGCCCAATTTGCAGAAGAACTTATAGCGATAAAAACAAAAAGGTTCAGTATCACTTACAGTACGAGCCTGTCCCTAAATTTATATATGCTTGTGAATCATGTAATTATGCAGAATATCTCTCAAGGCACTGGAAAAGGCATCTTAGACCATGGCAATGGTATAAAATACGATTAGTAAGGAAATTTGGTAGAGAATATAAACATTTAATTCATTAAAAAAAGCTTAATTCTGTTCTAATACTGTCCCAGACTCCCAGCAAAGCAGATAAAATAAATTTATGAAAATAACTGAAGCTTTTAACAACGACAGCACTACTATTTTTGAGTATTCAGACGCAGATACATTTGATAATCTTGAAAAAGAATATTGCAAACAGAGTTATGGAATATGTTTCTATGAAGGTAAGTTAGTAATCGTGTTTGGCTACTTTGGGGCAAAAAATCGAGAGTGGGGTTTTGTAGGTGGAAGAATAGAAGAAGGAGAAACGTTTGAAGAGACGCTTCGAAGAGAGGTACAGGAAGAGTCTAATATGGAAGTGTTATCTTTTTTACCAATCGGATACCAGAAAGTTATCAAGAAAGATGGCACTTATAAATATGAATTGAGGTACTTATGTAAAGTTAAACCTTATGGACCCTTTATTGCAGATCCCGCTGGTGGAGTAATCAGCAGAATAAAGCTTATTGATCCTGCCGAATACAAGAAATATGTTAATTGGGGAAAGATCGGAGACAGATTGATTGAGAGGGCTTTGGAATTGTTCCCAAAGTTGAAATAACTTCATGTGCTCTAGTTGTGTCGTTTTGGTATAATAAAAATATGAATGATATTGAAATTTGTCCAATTTGTAAAAAGCCATATTCAAAAGGGAATCGGAGGGTTATGTATCACTTAAGATATAAGCCTACTCCTGAATTTATCTATGCATGCAAGTCTTGTAACCATGCAGAGTATCTTGCAAGGCACGGTGCAAAAGAATTAAGTAAATGGCAGCAATATAAAATTTGGCTGGTAAATAGATTTTCAAGAGATTATTATAAATTCAGAAAACAATAATTCATGAAATTTTTTTCAGATAGTTATACGGGGTGGATGTTTGTAAGAGATATATTTTTTGGAATTTGGATGTGGGTAAAGATGTTTTGGCCGTGGATTCTTGCGGTGTGCATACTAGCTTATTTACTTGAAAGATTAAAAAGAAAAACTAGAAAATAATTTATGGAAAATAAAAAAATCATGGTTGTGGTGAGGGCGATTATAGTAGATGGTGACAAGATGTTTTTGGTAGTAAATAGGAAAAATAACTTTTACTGTCCAGCAGGCGGGAAGATGGAATTCGGTGAAGACCCAAGGCAAACATTAGAAAGGGAAATGGTAGAGGAGCTCGGCGTGAAGCCGGAGATAGGCAGGCTCCTATATATACATACTTTCGATGATGGGGAAACTCAGGTGACGGAGTTCTTGTATGAAGTGGTAAATGTTAATGATTATAAAAATATAGAAAATATGAAAGGCACGCATAGCTTCGAACTTTCAAAGGTAGTCTGGCTAGATAGGGGAAGCAAGGAGAAGGTGCTCCCGGGTGGCATGTGGCAAGATTTTCAAAATGATGATTTGCCGAAGGATAGGGAGAGATATATTAATGGATAAATTTAAAAAAATATGAAACTTATAATTTTCAATGGGAGTTCTTGTTCTGGAAAGAGTTCTGTCATAAAAAACATAATGACGGAGAAAGATAATTATTTTCACTTAAACCATGATTCTATAAAATGGTTGTTTTCCAAATACGAATCTAATAGATATTATAAGGATGTGCACAAGGTTTTACTGGCGATAGCAGTAGCAGTATTTGAAATGAAATACAATGTATTACTTGATTGTTCATTTTACAAATCATCAAGACAAGAATTTATCGATTTAGGAAAAAAATATGATTATGAAATATTGGAAATAAATCTAGAAGCAGATTACGAAGTATTATTAAAAAGATTCAATGAAAGGGTCGAGAGGGCACTGTCAGTTCCTGTAAAAGATAGACGAATAGCAAACACCTCGGCTGATAGATTTAAGGAACTTTTTGATATATATAATTCTGAAAAGAATTCATCAGCTCTTACCTTTAAAACAGACACAGAGACCATCGAAGAAGTTACAGGGAGGGTAATGAAGCTTTTGTAGCAATTTAATCATTATTTATTTGATTTTTTTGTATCATTAATTTAATAAAAACATGTTAAAAATAGTTAGAAAATCTGAAGCAAAAGAAAGAAAAATCGCTGATAATAAATCTGCGTTTAATTATATTACAAAAGATATTTCTAAGGATGTTTCTCTTGCTGTGATTGAAGGCAGGGAATACAACGGTGAAATAAATCTTACTGAAGTTCGAATTTATTTTGTATTATCAGGGAATCTCACTTTAGATATAGGCGGAGAAAAAAATACTTTATATCCTGAGGACTCTTGTTTTATTTCAAAAGGAACGAAGTACACAATGTCAGGAACTTTCAAATTGATAACAGTTGACCAGCCCGCATTTGGGATTAATAAAAGTTTGTTATTGTAAAAAAATATATATCGATAGGTAGATTAAAACCCAACAAAATAATATTATAGTGTTGGGTTTTAGTTTTTTTAATTTTTGTTCGCAGGTTACTTACTTAAGAGAAAAGAATATCGGAAAGATGACATTTGGATCATTTTCTTTTACCCTCTCAAGGAGGCCATCAGGAATCAATTTTGCCACCCTCAATGCTTCTTCTTCGCATCCACCGCCGATCTTTTTCTTGTTCAGAACCCGGATTTTGTCGCGGTCGATGGTACCATCATCTTTGATGAAGAAAGAAAGAAATACCTTACCCTCAAGCTTGTTGTCTTTTGCTTCCTGGGGGTATTTTAAGTTTTCAGCGAGAAAGTTTTTTAATACTTCATCTCTCACGGAACACTCTTCATCTCCACCTTTGAGTACTCTGTTCTGGACGATGATCTTGTATTTCTCGTCTCCTCTGGTGTGTTTAGCATAAAGGGAATAAACACCTTCAGCATAACTGATCGGTACTCCAAGTTTTTTATTCTTGAATTTCCCTTTACTTATGACTTTCCTGGCATTGTTGCTTATTTCATATGTACCGCGCATCTTTGAGCAGTCTTTTTTGTTGAAATAAATGAACAAAGTATTGTTTTCCACATATACATGTGCTGTTCCTTTCATGTATACGATTGTCCCCATTGACGGGGTTGAGTTCTTCTGGGCGCTTGCACCCACAATAAGACAAAAGAAAGTCACTACGAACGTGACAAAGAGCAGTTTTTTCATAACCGAATGGTTTTAAGGTTCGCTGAAATTCTATAACCGTAAAGGTCATTTGTCAATAAAATAGTTGTAATTCGATCAATATTCGTAAGGACGGTTCTTGCGAGCAGGAGCTTGACTTAAGATTTGGGTTTTTATATGCTCTCTCCTAGAGGTCGGTGTTCCTCCGCAATGGAATAGGTAAAACTAGGTCAGAAATGGATCTGAATACGCCAACACGAATTCTAGTTGGTTAAACATTGCCTAGTGTTTTAGGGCTCCTTTAGACAGAGTCCCTGCATTAATGTAACCTTAATGTTAAAAGCCTCGAAAGTGCCTGTCCTTGGATAGGCATTTTTTCATTTTAATTTTGACTGAGTAAGGCCTTGCCTTGCTCAACGTTAGTTTGTTTGCATGCGTGTTGACTCACAACTAATTTTGTGGTAATTTATAGATAAACATATGCACCTTGAAAAAAGGTTTTTTCTTTTTAATTTAATAGATTACTTTGCTCTTCGTTTTTGGAGATTAAAGCTGTCTATTAAATTTAATATGAATCAAAAACCTAAAATCACAGTGTATGAAAATAGCTAAAATTCTTGGAATGTTTTCAGCGATTTGTTCCTTTCTTGGAACAATCCTGCTTTATGTGTATTGGGATAATGTTGTTTTTTCCTCAAACTATCCGAATGATATCCTTATTACAAAATTATCAATGTACACATTGGTGGTTGCTATGATCCTTTCAGTGCTTAGCGAGATATCTAATTCAAAAATATGGATAATAGGGTTTATCCGATTTTTGTCACTTATTGGATTTGCAATTTTTGTAGTCTGTTCATTCTTCCCGGATGAACCCTTGAAAGGAGTACCCGGATTTGTTTTTTTATTAGTGATCCTTGCGGTTATTACTAGGATATTTTCCTATCTCATAGCTGTAGTTACCGAAGAAAAAATTATACCTAAATATTAACAATTAAATATCATTAACAAAGGAGGTGCAAATGTTAAAAGTAGAAAAGAAATTGACTTTCAAGCCGTTGTCGCGTGGAAGATACAGGTGCAGTAACGGTGTTATTACAAAAAACAGCAAGCACACCCGTGCTTTGTTTGAAAACCGAAAAAGAAAATCAATGCCTGTTGCAACAAAAAGTGTTGTTGCAGAATGGGACCATCACTGGTATTGTCCGCACTGTGAAGGATTGAACCATAATGGGTACACAGGAGAGGCACAATGCAGAGGATGTGGCAGAAGTGTAAACATAATCGGAGTAGCAAATCCTCCTGTGGTGCAGAGATCAAGTTCTTGGTACTGGTAGGAAGAATAAATCTTGTGTCGTAACGGGGGTAGAAAATATATTTTACCCCTGTTTTTATTTTATATATCAAAACCAGTATTTTTTGTAATATTTGTTATAATCAAATTATGGTAAATTCAGGATTAAGAACTAAAAAAACATATTTAAAATACATTGAGTTACAAAAGAAAGGGCTCCTGCTCAACGGATGCAGATTGTGTAAAAAACCAAAATCAATAAAAGAATTTAAATATTGGAGGATTACTCATAACAGTTTTCCTTGGGACTTGGTATCCCGGACCAATTATTTATTGATCCCTAAAAGGCATACGGTTTATAGCAAGTTAAATAGTAAAGAGAAGAAAGAATTTGATTTGATAAAAGCTACATATGTAGGCGAGCATTACGAGATAATGCTGGAGGTCACAGATAAGATGAAATCTATCCCGAGTCATTTTCATGTGCATTTAATTAATTTAAAGAAAAAACTCAACATAGTGTGATCTTTTTTGGTATAATTAATACATTAATAGTTTAGAAAAAAAATATGAAAAATAAAAAATGTGAAAGTTGTATGATGCCTTTTAGCAAGGACCCAGGAGTAAGGGAATCCGAGCAATATTGTAGTTATTGTTTTAAAAACGGCAAATTTACCTTTGAGGGAGATTTTGGAGATTTCCAAAAAGCTTGTTACGATGCAATGCGAGCAAAAGGGATGGGTAAAATGAAAGCTGGATTTTTCGCGTGGCTTACTCGTTTCGCCCCTCGCTGGAAGAAATAATTTATGGAAAAGAAAATTTGGTTTAGGAGAAAATTATACGGCTTTGGATGGACACCATGCACCTGGGAGGGCTGGGCAGTTTTGCTGGTATATGTGGTATTTCTAGTAAAGGTTTTTGTTCTTATGGATCGGATTTCACATTCTATAAGTGACATGCTTATCCACATGTTTATTCCATATGTCCTTAGCACCATTCTTTTGATTTATGTTTGCTATAAAAAAGGAGAGCGTCCCCGCTGGCAGTGGGGGAAAAGGGAAGAAGATTTCCCAAAAGATCAAAGTAGATAATTATGCTATAATTGGCACATTATTAAAATAAATTAAATCGAAATGAAAATAGCAATTGTCGTAAATATTATTATTGTAATTCTTGTGCTGGTGGGTGTATTTTTTCTGCTTGGGGGGACGAATATGTTTAAAAACGGACCAAAGGTACAAAACCAAACAACTCAAACATCGTGAAAACTGTAAATGACAGGACAACAGAATATGATATTGATGACATTTTTTTGAAAAGATATTCGCCGAGGGCGATGTCCGGAGAGGTGATAGAGCGGGATGAAATGCTTGCGCTTCTTGAGGCGGCCCGCTGGGCACCATCTTCGATGAACGCACAACCTTGGAGATTTATTTATGCCATAAAAGGAACTCCTGATTTTGATTTATTGTTGTCATTTCTATATGAGAAAAATAGGGATTGGTGTAAAAATGCTGGCGCTTTGATGGTTCTTGTTTCAAAAAACAATTTAGACGATGGAAGTTTTTCTGTACCACATTCTTTTGATGCTGGGGCTGCTTGGGAGAACCTGGCACTAGAGGCTACGAAGATGGGTTTCGTATCACATGCCATGGGTGGCTTTGATAAGGATTTAGCCAAAAAAGAATTAGAAATAAAAGATGATTACACGGTAGAGATAATGATAGCCATCGGGAAGAAGGGGAAAATTGAAGATCTCCCTCCAGCATTACAAGCGCGAGAAAAACCAAGTGGCCGAAAGAGTCTGGAAGAAATTTCTTTTGAAGGCAAAGATGGAGCGAAGAAACTATAAATTTGTTATACTAACTCGTAATGGAAAAACAGGCTGTGCCAAAAATCAAAAAAATACTTAAACGTATTCGTTTTTGGTTTTTAGTCAGTGTGACCTTTTCTTTGATCGTAATTTTTTTGATTGGCGTTGGGTTTTTTAATATCAAAACGATCCACTACGAGAGGGAAAGTTCAATGCAACAAAAGGCAGAAGTCGTGCCTCCAGTTCCAGCCATCCCGCCACTTGATAAGGCCGACTATGATCGTAGAATGAAGATGTTGGCAAATGTTAAAGAAAAAGTTCCTCCACCACTCTCCGAAGCGGAAATTAAAAATATTGCAAATAAAAATCCTGACACCACGGCGATAAAACCAAAAGTGCAAATCATCGAGCCGAGCCTTTGGCCGGCCAATGCTACTTATCCGAATGCCGGAGCGATCCTTCCTTTCAATAGGATAGTCGCTTATTACGGAAATCTATATTCAAAAAATATGGGAGTTCTTGGACAATATCCAGAAGATGAAATGCTGGCGAGGTTGATGGTAGAAGTTAAAAACTGGACGGACGCAGATCCGGAAACTCCGGCTATCCCAGCCCTTCACTATATCGTGGTCGTAGCTCAAGGTTCAAAGGGGGTAGATGGGAAATACAGAGCCAGAATGCCGGACGAAGAAATAGATAAGGTTATAGAAATGGCAAAGAAAGTAAATGGTTTGGTTTTTCTTGATGTGCAAGTAGGACTCAGCAATGTGCAAGACGAAGTTCCATTATTGGAAAAATATTTAAAGTTGCCCCAGGTACACTTGGGCATCGACCCAGAATTTTCAATGAAGACTGGCGGGAAGCCAGGAACGGTGATCGGGACTCTCGATGCAACAGACGTAAACTTCGTGGCAGAATATTTGGCAAAAATTGTCCAAGAAAATAATTTAACTCCAAAGATTTTGATCGTGCACCGGTTCACTCAAAAAATGGTAACAAACTATGCCCAAATAAAACCATTACCCGAAGTGCAAATTGTGATGGATATGGATGGTTGGGGAGAGGCAGCAAGGAAAATAAATACATATAAACAATTTATTTACAAAGAGCCGATTCAATTCACGGGGTTTAAATTGTTTTATAAAAATGATGTGTTAGTGCCCAAAAGTGTGATAATGGGGCCTGATCAGCTCCTCAAACTAACCCCCCGCCCGATATATATACAATATCAATAATTTTGGTATAATTCTCTCATGCACGTATTTATAGAAATCGGACTAATTATTCTATTTGCCACGGTTATCTCTTTTATTATGCGTTTCTTGCGTCAGCCACTTATCGTCGGCTATATCCTCTCAGGTATTCTCGTCGGTCCGTATTTTTTGAATTTTACTCAATCGACCGACTACATAGATCTCTTTTCTAAGCTCGGGGTTACGATTTTGTTGTTCATAATAGGACTTAATCTTAAGCCAGACGTAATACGCGAGGTAGGGAAAGTATCGATCATAACTGGACTTGGGCAAATTATCCTGACCTCTGCCATAGGATTTTTCATAATGCACTCGATGGGATTTTCCAATATTGTTTCATTTTATGGAGCGATGGCGCTGACATTTTCTAGCACGATAATAATTTTAAAACTTCTTTCGGATAAAGGAGATCTGGATAAATTGTATGGGAAAATTTCCATAGGATTCTTGCTTATCCAAGATGTCGTGGCAACTATTGTGCTTTTAGTAGTTTCCATTATCGGCAAGGCCGGCTTTGAAAATAAAAATACTTTTGTTTCGTCTTCATTTCTGTTTGTAAAAGGCTTACTCTTCTTCTTTGTAATATATCTTGTTACCAAATATGTATTGCCAAAGATTTCTTCGTTTTTATCTAGCTCGCAAGAATTACTTTTCTTGTTTTCTATATCATGGGGACTTGGCTTAGCCACAGTTTTTTATTTATTAGGATTTTCGATAGAGATAGGTGCACTTGCTGCCGGAGTAGCTCTGTCTTCATTTAGATTTTCACAAGAAATAGCATCAAGGATGAAACCTCTTCGAGATTTCTTTATATTGCTTTTCTTTGTGATGCTTGGTTCTCAAATGGTTTTTGCTGACATAGGGAAAATAATTTTTCCAGCGATAATTCTTTCGATTTTTGTTTTACTGTTAAAACCGTTGATCGTGGCTTTCTTGGTATATTTACTCGGCTATAAAAGCCGTACTAGTTTTTTGACAGGACTTTCAGTGGCGCAGATAAGTGAATTCTCTTTGATTTTAGTAGCCCTTGGTTTATCCTTCGGTCACTTAGACAGGGGAACAGTATCGCTGATAACCCTTGTAGGGATAATAACTATTCCTGGTTCTACGTATTTGATTTTATATGCAGACAAGATTTATCAATATATGCAAAAAATATTTAGTATTTTTGAATCTCGTAAACAAAAAGAAGAAATAGAAAAAAAGGAAAAAGATTGTGATTTGATAATCATAGGTTATGACCGGGTAGGTTATGATTTTGTAAATGTTGCAAAGAAAATGAATCATAAATATTTCGTTATTGATTTCAATCCCAGCTCCATCGTAAAACTAGAGAAAAATAATATTCCGCATTATTTCGGAGATGCCGAAGACATGAATTTCTTAGAAGATGTTGGTTTTGTAAAAGCAAAAGCAGTTGTCTCAACTGTTCCTGATTTTAAAACCAACTTGAAACTGGTTTCCTATTACAGGAATCACAATGCAAAAGGTATCATCATAGTCATATCGCATTCCATAAAAGAATCACAAGAACTATATAAGATAGGGGCTTCTTTTGTGATAATGCCTCATTATTTAGGAGCAAGACACGCTTCCCGAATGCTTGAAAATTACGGATTAAAACCAGAGGAGTTTGAAAAAGAAAGGGCCCAACATTTAGAAGAATTAAAAAACAGACAAAAACTAACAGGGGAGGGGTATAGCTTTTAACTTGATAAAAAAAAGAAGAGCCAGATATTTTTTCGTGACTCTTCTTAGAAGATAAGTTTTTTTAGCTCTCCGATTGCTAGCCAAACCAAGGCTACAAATAATAAGCTAAGTGTTAGTAGTACCCATCTTTTTACGATATTGATAAAGCCATGATTTCCATTTCGGAGTTGAATGTAAAATAAAAATGGATCAAGCCCAAACAACCATTTTAAAAGTTTTTTCTTTGTAATATTTTTAGAAAAAAAATTTAGAACATAGAATATTAACCCCTTTTTTGATTTTTTCCCATACCAATCTATCTTAAACAGGTTTGAAACCCATATAAAAACAAAGGTAAGAAAAATAGAAAAACCAAGAGTAATACCCAATGCTTGTAGCCAATTGAAATTTCTGACTATTTCCACCGTTAATCCCCGAGAAATCCAGGAAAGCACTGTATATATCGCAAATATAAGGTCTGACCAACCAAAGGCTGCTTTTTGTTTTGGGGTATCAGATACCCCAGTAAAATCTAGGGTTTTCATAATACCTCCTTTATTTTGTTTTCAGGAACAACTTTTGTTCCTTTTCAAGAAGATTAACACAATGAGGGGTTTTTATCCACAGCCTATATTGACAATACCCCCGGGGGGTATAGACTTTGATTATGACAAATAAAAAACAAAGTTTAATAAAAAGATTAAAAATAATCGAAGGGCAAGTCAGAGGGCTACAGGGAATGATAGAAAAAGATGTTTACTGCATTGATGTCATAACCCAAACTTCTGCAGTAAAACAAGGTCTTTCAAATATTGAAGATATATTAATGGAAGGACACTTGGGAACTTGCCTTATTAATCAGATTAAAAAAGGGCAGACTGAAAAAGCAAAAAAAGAGATGCTGAAGGTTTATCAGCTAAAAAAGAAATAATTTACATACAGGGTTTATATTTTTAAGGGTACGAATTTTTTGAAGCTTAAAAAATTCGTACCCAGTAAAACATATAACCGATAACGAATGCTCGTATTACATGACAGAAGAAACATTTAAAATAAAAGGAATGCATTGTGCCTCGTGCGTGGCAATAATAGAAAAAACCTTCAAAAAAACTGAAGGGGTTAATTTTGCCATTGCAAATTATGGGAATGAATCAGTAAAGGTTTCTTATGATGAATCGAAAATATCTAAAGAAAATCTTTTAAAAAAAATCGAACCATTAGGATATTCTTTCACTCAAGAAGAAGTTAAATTAAAAGAAAGCAAATATCAGGAAATTTCTAAAATGAAAAATGGTTTATATGTAGCTATACCCATGGCTCTCTTTAGTGTATTTGTAATGCTTTATGAAATTTTTTCAAAATATGAAGTTGTTCCTAACATGGGGATAGTTTTGGAAAAATTCATATTTATTCTAATGCCTATAATAGCCACATATATTCTATTCGTAGTGGGGAAGCCATATATACTAGGTGTTTATAGATTTCTCTGGTATGGCAAAGCAAATATGGATACTTTGATAGGTATCGGCACACTATCAGCGTATATCTATAGTCTAATTGTTAGTATTTTTTCTGAAACATTATTAAAAAATTTTCCTGGTGTAAGTAATACATATTTTGATGTAACCATCATCGTTATTACTTTTATCGCTCTAGGAAAGTATTTAGAATTAAAATCAAAAATAAAAACTGGTGATGCAATAGAAAAACTTTTAAATTTACAAGCAAAGGTGGCTTTTGTAATGCGCGATGGTAAAGTAATAGAAATATCTATAAATGAAGTTATTCATAGCGATTTGATTATCATAAAACCCGGATCAAAAATTCCTGTCGATGGAATCATCGTTGAAGGGCAATCATTTGTCGATGAATCAATGATAACGGGGGAGTCAATGCCAGTAAAAAAGATTATTGGAGATTCTGTTGCAGCAGGGACTATAAATACAAATGGTTCTTTTATTTTTAAAGCTACAAAGATCGGTTCGGAAACGTTGCTTGCTCAAATAATAAAAATGGTAGAAGAGGCACAGGGGTCCAAGGCCCCAATCCAGGCGCTTGCCGACAAGATTTCATCCGTGTTTGTCCCGATTGTTTTAGCGATCGCATTTTTGTCTTTAATAACTTGGTTTGTGTTTGGTGGGCCCAAGGCGATTTCTTATGGACTTATTTCTTTTGTTAGTGTGCTTGTCATAGCTTGTCCTTGCGCTTTGGGCCTCGCTACACCTACTGCTATCATCGTGGGAGTAGGGAAAGGTGCTAAGGAAGGGATTTTAATTAAAGATGCGGCAACTCTCGAAAAGCTTCACAAAGTAGATACTATCATTGTCGACAAAACTGGAACAATAACAATAGGCAAGCCTACTCTTGTTGATATTGAAAATTTTTCAGATATGGGCAACGAAGATTTGTTATCTATACTGGGAACACTAGAAAGTAAATCTGAACATCCGATTGCTAACGCAATTTTAAATTATATAGAAGGAAAAAATATTTCTATTCAAAAAATTCAAACGTTTAAAAACATCGAAGGAAAAGGAATAAGTGGTTTTGTGAATGATATTGAATATTTTGCCGGAAATATAAAATTAATACAAGACTTGAAATTAAATTTTGATAATAATATTTTAGAAAAATATACAAAGGAAGGTAAAACTCCCGTAATAATAACAACGAAAAATAAAGTTCTAGGTTTTGTGATGGTGGCAGATGAGATAAAGAATGAATCCAAAAAAGCAATCTCGGATCTTCATAAACTTGGTATAAAAATAATCATGGTGACAGGGGATGACGAAAAAGCTGCAAAATATATCGCGTCTCTTGTCGGAATAGACGTTCGTCCCGAGTCCTCTGTCCCGAGGGATGAAGTTCTCGCTCATGTACTACCCGAAGATAAGTTGTTAAAAATAAAAGAATTGCAAAATGGGGGACATGTCGTAGCTATGGCTGGGGATGGAGTAAACGATGCTCCAGCTCTCGCGATGGCCGATGTGGGGATAGCTATGGGCACGGGCACTGATGTGGCCATAGAGTCTGCAGGGATAACACTTCTCCATGGAGATATTTCAAAACTTGTAAAGGCTATAAATCTATCAAAGATAACAATGCAAGGAATTAAGCAAAACCTTTTTTGGGCATTCTTTTATAACGTAGTAGGGATACCGCTTGCAGCAGGTGCATTTTATCCGCTTTTTGGTTGGTTACTCAATCCTATTTTTGCTGGACTTGCCATGGCTCTCTCTTCAGTGTCTGTTGTAACTAATTCTTTGCGTATTAAAACTAAAAAGTTATAATTATTACTCTTAATGTTTTAAATTTATAAAAAATGGAACGACAAAAATATCAATTTCATATACGAGGCATGCACTGCAAAGCTTGTGAACTTCTAACAGAAAGTGAATTAAAAGAATTTCCTTATATATCTTTTGTTAAGGCAAGCTTAAAATCAAATTTAGTTGAAATGGTTGGGGATTTCGGAGAAAGAAGTGCAGAAGATGTGGCAAGAGAACTAAATACCGTTCTAGTAAAACATGGATACACGCTCTCTTCTGAAAGAGTGGAGAAAAAAATAAACTGGGCTGATTTTAAAATTGCAATTCCTATCACAATATTATTTGTTGTGATTTATGTTATTTTGCAAAAAATAGGATTGGTTAATTTAGTGAACATAACAAAAGTTTCTTATGGCACGGCATTTATCATTGGTATCATCGCATCGCTTTCTTCTTGTATGGCTGTAGTTGGAGGATTGGTACTTTCTATGTCAGCAAGTTTTGCCAAAGATGGTGACAGGATAAAACCACAAATAATGTTTCATCTTGGTAGGATAGTTTCTTTCTTTATATTAGGAGGGATCATCGGAATGATAGGATCAGCTTTCCAGTTAAATGCTTTTGGGACCTTTAGTTTAAGTTTCTTGATAGCTATTGTAATGCTTATCTTGGGTATAAATTTACTCGATATTTTTCCTTGGGCCAAAAGACTCCAACCCGGTATGCCAAAGTTTTTATCGCGTCATGCTATTGGCGTTTCAAAATTAAATCATACTTTAACACCACTTCTTGTAGGTGTTGCTACTTTCTTCTTACCTTGTGGCTTTACTCAGTCAATGCAGTTGTATACACTTAAAACTGGAAATTTTTTGCAAGGAGGTCTAACCATGTTATCATTTGCACTAGGAACGTTGCCAATACTTGCGTTGGTTTCATTCAGTTCGCTTTCTGTCGGCAAGAATTCAAAAGCGGGAATATTTTTCAAAACTGCTGGGATGATTGTTATTTTATTTGCACTTTTTAATTTGATTAATGCATTGGTCGTAATTAATATTTTACCGCCAATTTTTAGTTTTTAATTTTATGGATAAATCGAGTAAATCAAATTTAATGATTATTGTTGCAATCATAATAGCGGCTATCGTTATATTTTTCGCTATTAGTTACACCGGGGGAGTATCTTCTAACTCTGATGATGGCAATGTTAATGTAAAAGAAACAGCAAATAATGTATCTGTGGTGGATGGTAAACAAATAATTGAGATTAAAGCCAAGGGAGGATATAGTCCGGAGCACAGTTTTGCAAAAGCAGGAGTTCCTACAATCTTGCGCTTAAATACAAATGGCACTTTTGATTGCACTTCGATTGTAAGAATTCCAAGTATGAATATTAATCAGAATTTACCGATGACTGGCATAACGGATATTAATTTAGGAGTACAAGGTGTTTCAACATTACAAGGTACGTGTGGAACGGGGACCTACCCGTTTGATATAAAGTTTGAATAGCATTATTAATAATTTATGTTAAAATAAGGTTTATGAAAATAACACAACAAACAATATTTTTTAGTGTAATAGTAGTTTTGGTTTTGGGTTCGATTATCACGTTTATGGTTCAAAAGTCACAGCCAGTTGTCCCAGCCGGTCCAGGCAAGCTCGATGCGTTTGCCACTTGTCTAAAAGATAAGGGAGCCATATTTTACGGAGCCTTTTGGTGTCCACATTGCCAAGCGGAAAAGAAACTTTTTGGAACGTCAGAAAAATTATTGCCATACGTAGAATGTTCAACTCCTGATGGTAGTGGGCAGACTCAGATTTGTAAAGATAAAAAGATAGAAGGTTATCCTACTTGGATATTTGCCGATGGGTCTACTTTGACCGGGGAAGTGCCACTTAGTGATCTTGCAAATAAAACTTCTTGTACGTTGCCTCAATAATTTATGAATATTTCTGCGGTAAATAATCTTGATCTACTTTTAGGTCTCGGGGCGATAGTGCTCCAGATTATATCTGTATTCTTACTCGGGTTATTATTCTTTGGAAACAGGAAAAATAAAATATTTGATTTTATCGATAAACATTTTATTTATCTGGGATTTTTCGTGTCCCTGATTTCAATAATTTTTTCTCTGGTTTATTCAGAAGTAATCAGATTCACGCCGTGTATGCTTTGTTGGTGGCAGAGAGTATTTTTATTTCCCCAAGTATTTTTATTTGGAATAGCCCTTTGGGATAAGGATCGAAAAGTAATTAGGTACTCGTTACCCTTACTTTGTGTTGGTTTTCTTGTGTCTATATATCAGAACTTAATATATTATTTTGGAAATTCAAGCGGTTCTATTTGTGATTTTTCTGGGGTGTCTTGTTTCCAACACCTCGTGTCAGTATTCGGAGGGTATATTTCTATTCCGATGCTTGCCTTAACGAGTTTCTTCTTCTTGTTAACCATTACGCTAGTCGTTCACTTTCACAATAAAGAATAATCACTTGATTTCCCCGACTCCCAGTGTAGGGGAGACTAGATAAATAGGCCTATAAATATAGGGCTATTTTAGCTTGACTTTGACTACAAAATATGGTATACTTGTAAGGTATTAAGCTCTTTAAAAAGAATATGGTTTTGGTTAGTCTTCTTTGTCTCTTTATGGGGATTGGGAAAACTAACCAAAACAAAATCATATGAAGAGAATTATAATATTGCTTTTAGTGACAATTAATTTTGTTGCTAACGCGCAAAGTTATTTTATTTCAAAAAAAATTGAGTTTATCAATAACTCAACGATTGATCCCAGAAATAAAAAAGGAATGGATTCCATTTATTTATCAATGATCCAGAACGAAAAGTGGATTAAAGAAATAAAGGATTCGACTAAAATAGACACCTCAAAACATAATGCTGTTATTGTCGATAAAATGACTTTTTTAATAGATAGTAATGGATGGAGGTGCCTTGTTTCTGCCGGGGAGGGCGTATATGCATTTAGAGGATCATATTTCGGAGATTTGATCTTCAATATATCTACTGGCTATGATAAAATTGTAAAAATGATTAATCATGAACCAATAGAAAATGCAGCTGCTCCTTTGTATGTTCCCAAATGGTCTCCAAAATTCATTCGGGAGCAAGACCAAAAAAAACATCACAAAAACTAATTAGAAAAGGCCGGACACGTATGTGTTCCGGCCTTTAATCGTTTTACCTGCGTTCTCGACGATCGTATTCATCATCGTCGTCCTTTGTTTTTTCTTTTTCTTCAGGTTCTTTTATTTCGATACCACAATTCGCGCATATTTCATTGTATTGGCGTAGTCCGCAAACAGGGCAGGTGTTGTCACTCTCTTCCTCTTCTTTCATGTCTTCTTCGTCGTACATAGGGTTTAGTATATTATAGCTTTAGTATTTTCGTCAATAAGTGTATAATTAGAGCATAGTTATATTATTAATAAATTAGGTTCTAGTATTTAGGTTCTAGGAAATAAACTAGTGGCTAACAACTAGAAACCAGCAACTAATCTTATGGAATTGAAAGCATTGTGTATGAAGTGTCGAGATGGGAACAACAAGCCAACCATGCAAGTGATGAAAGACCCCATGGTTGAAGAAAAGAATAATAGATATTCCGCAAAAGGAAAGTGTTCGGTCTGTGGGGGAAATATGTTCAAATTTCTCTCGAAGGATGATGCAGAAAAAATAAAATAAAATAAATAAAGAGCCCTAGCGAAAGCTGGGGCTCTTTGGATCTTACGATGCTTGGACTCAACATTCCTGTCCCCGGGCCTTTGGGTCTGTCTCGTGAACCCATCTGTCAGGTGGAGATATGCGTACATATCTTCTTGCAAACAGTTCCTTTTCAAGGAGTTTTTCTGTTTGTTGCCATTTTGGAATGCGGGAACCGCCGACTTCTCTGGTCCGATGTGGCCAAAGTCTTATTAATTCCCTGTCTGTTGCTTCGACGGGTTCAACTCCCAAGTCAACCAGGAATTGATTGAGGTTGTCCGTAAACGATTGTTTTTCAGCAGAATCTGCAAGAATTATTGCCTTGTTGATGTCGGAATTTCCGTTTTCAAAACGGGAAGAGTGGATGACATATTTACCAACTCTTCTAAACGAACTTTTGTGCATGTCGTGAATTTTTGGTTTATTAAATTTTCGATTTCTAGTTTTAGATTACTATATTTGTCAAAAAAGTCAAATTTTTTTATTTATGCTAAAATTAGGCAATGGAAGGTTTTACTAAAGAAGAAATATCCCTAATAAAGAAATTAGATACTCCAGCTAAGGTGCAGGATTTTTTGAATACCTTAGCCTTTAATTTTGAGGAAAAAGGGGAGACTTTAAAATCTCCACTTTTCACTCTTAGGGCCCAAAAAGCCCATTGTTTTGAGGGTGCGCTCCTCGGGGCATACATTCTCCAAACTCACGGCCACAAGCCCTTAATTCTTCATTTAAAGACGATAAAAGGGGATTATGACCACGTGGTAGCCTTGTTTAAAATCGGTGGGCTTTGGGGTGCATTATCAAAGACAAATCATGCTGTTTTGCGATATAGGGAGCCAGTCTACAAGGATATTCGTGAGCTTGTAATGTCCTATTTTCATGAGTATTTTTTGGATAATGGGGTGAAGACACTACGTCAATATTCAGAGCCACTTGACCTAAATACTTTTGAAAAACCTGCCCGAAATGCTGCGCATAACGCTACAGGCGGGGGGTGGGAAATTTCGGAAAAAGATTTGTGGTTTATCGACAAAAAATTAGATAAAATAAAACACTACGATATCGCTCCGGCAAAAGTCTTTAAAAATCTCCGCAGGGCTGAGAAAATCGAAATAAAAGCCGGCAAGATTGTCGAATACAAGAAAAAGAAGTAATATAAAATTATGATAACTATTTTAGTAGACGCAGTGGATTGTTTTGTTATAAGGAATGATGAAAAGTTTGAAATTCTGCAAGGGATGCAGGATTTACTCGAGAAGTATCCTAATAAGAAGATAATCTTAACGGGAGCGAATGATGAGCAATATAAGAAATTTGGCTTAGATAAAATACCTTACGAGGTCTTTACTTTAAAACATAACCCTGAGAAAACAGATCCTGAGTATTTTAAAACTTTATTAAAAAATTATAATTTAAATAAAGATGAGGTTATTTATTTTGAACACAACCATGATGCCGTAAAAAGTGCCCAATCTGTCGGGATAATTACTTATTTTTACGATAATGACAAAAAAGACTTAGAAGGGTTAAAAGATTTTCTCGATAAAAACTTAGATTAAATCTATGGAAGATAATTCAAAACCAATAATACGAATAGCCGGGATAGTTATTGAGAATGACAAGATTTTACTTGTAAAAGGCAGGGGCTATGATTATTTTTGGACACCTGGAGGAAAATTAAAAGATGGAGAAAGTCACGAAGAAGCACTAAAAAGGGAGATTAAAGAAGAAATAGGAGCAGACATGATAGAGGCGAAATTTTACAAGGAGTATGATGGTTTTTCATTTTTTAAACCTGAACAAAAATTAAATCAAATGGTGTATATAGCAAAAATAAAAGGAGACATTAAACCAGACATGGAAATTGAGGATTTTATTTGGTTTTCAAAAGAAGATTTTGCTAACAAAAAGTATCCTATACTGCCTACACATGAAGGAAAAATCTTTGTCGATTTAATTAAAGAAAATATTTGGTAAACATGAAAAATATACCGTCAAAGAGGTTGATATTGGTTCAGATATTCTTGATTTTTATTTTGCCGGTTTTTTTGATTTATTTTAATATTTTGCCTGTTAGTTGGCGGATGATATTGCTTCTAGTGTGCTCGCTTGTTTTATATGGCATTATCCGGAAAGAAGATTGGAGCTTTGAAGACTTGGGTCTCCATCATCACAATTATAAGAAAGCGATACCATTTTATGCCGGGTTCACTGTTTTAGGAGTTTTGCTTTTATTTTTTATTCACCACGAAATAAATCCTCCAGACATAGCTACGAGATTATTTTTCATAAAGACTTTTGCGTTTTTCATTCCCATATCTTTTTTCCAAGAATTTGCATTTAGGGCATTTCTCGTTCCGAGATTAAAAACGCTCTATAAAAATGAACTTTTTATAATATTCTTCAACGCTATTTTATTTACTCTGATACACATAATCTATCCGAATTGGGGAATAGGGTTACCACTTGCATTCTTCTCAGGAATTTTCTTCGCATGGCTCTACATAAAATACCCAAATCTTGTTTTAGTTTCGATATCTCACGCTATATTAAATATTACTGCAGTACTCCTGGGGTTCTTTACAATAGTTAAATAATTAAATTCCAAATATTCCCAAAAATCTTCTGAACCAACTTTTTTTCTGTGGCTCAGGTTGAGGAGCGACAATAGTTGTAGTTGGGGTATCTTTATTTATGGCAGTCTTTTTTATAACGGGCTTCATAGTCGTTTCAGTTTTTGGAGTTTCTATCGTTTCAGTTTTTGGTTTATCAAATTTTTGCATTATTTGATTCCAAGGTTTACCTGATAGAGAAGCGAGAGTGTATGCTGTTTCCCAAATTTTACTGTTTGTGTCAGCCTCTCTGATTCCTCCGTCCACGTCTTGATTCTCTGCTAAATAATCTAGTGGGCTATTGTCATTTTTTTCCCAATCCTCTGGTTTCTCGCCGAGGCTCAATATCCCTTCTATCGCCCAAGCAGTCGAAGAAACATTTCCGCTAAAACTACCATCATCTCGTTGCCCTTTTTTTAAATACAACCCTCCTTTTTCAAGTGCGATTTGTATACTACTGTTGTCTTTATAGTTCGAAAGGGATTCTATCGCAGCCCCGGTCATATCCACATTCTCATCCCAAGAACCGTCCGGCTTTTGTTTTGAAAGTATAAAGTTTACAGTATTATTTATAATATTTTCATCTTTTGTAAAACCGGCATTTTGTAAAACGATAAGGGCAAATATATCATCGTTATCTTCGAAAGCATTACCGAATTGTTTGCCATCAAAACCTTCGGTAATTTTTTTTATATAGTTTTCTCCGTTTGTGTTATACGGGTCAAGTCCAAGTGACATGAGGGCCATAGATTGTCTTTCGTAGTCAGTCAATTTATAGTTGATTATTTTTTCATTCGTAAGATAGGTAACTAATTTTTCTTTTTGATCTTTAGAATCCTGTGTAGATCCAAGCGCAATTGCGGTCCAATCAGTATATAGATCTTCTCCAAAAGATCCGTTATTTTTTTGCTTCGAGGTTAGATATTCAAAAGCCTTTTGAATATCAAAAATAGGTTTTACTTTTTTTTCTTTGATTAGAGTAGTTGTGCTCCCACTAAAAATCGTAGCAGTGGGAGAAGAGCTGACCGGGTCAATAAAAGTAAGAGTAATCAAATCACCTGGAATTAATACATATTCATTTAATCCCGTCATTCCGTCTGTGCCATTTACTGCCCAACTCCAGTAATGATAAACATCATTTCCGGAACTATCTTGGCTAGTATAACCAGCGATATTGTTTAAAGAATTTAAAAAAGCACCTGGTGGCCAGCTCCAGTTCCAACTACTTGGAAAGCCAGTTTGCATTACTGCGCAGTATCCCGTGATCACTAAACTAGCTGTGGCACTATTGTCGTTGTTGCAAGGAGCTACGGCCATGTCTTGGTCATAAATATTCCCACTGTTTGTTTTTATTGTTAGGTGAATATTTGTATCAGCTTTAGCTACTCCAGCTATTCCAATAAATAAAATTATTGCTATAAATAAAATTTTTTTGATGTTTTTCATATTAATAATTATTCTTCTCATATTTCCAGGAAACTATATTTCCGGGGTTAATCTTATAATTTGAAATTCCAATGTTTGCCTTTTTATCATTAACATAATAAATCCAGTAATTTTCTCTGTCAGATTTTATGCCATTTATTTCTTCTACAAATTCTCCCATGCCTATATAATTTTTTGTTTTAAAAGTAAACTTTCCTTCTTGCCTTAATTTTTCCATGAAGTCGTAGACAGTTTCAACTTGAGTAATATTGTCTGTGTATTTTACGTTATTAATTTCTAAAGTTGCCGAATTATCTACCTCACCCCTTAGCCCCCTCTCCTTAGCAAGGAGAGGGGAAGACTCAATTTTAATTGAGGCGGGGTGAGGTGAATTTGGATTTTCATAAATACGAATCAGTACCAAACATATTAGTATCAAGAATGCTATCAATATTAATTTCTTTATTTTTTGTGTTTTTTGCATCCCAGTACTAAAATTTTAAATAATAATCTTTTATCCTTATGTCCCGTAATCAAAAATTTAGTACGGGATAAATAAAAAAAATTCTGTTACGGGCAGAATTTTAGGTTCTTCAAAAGAGAAGAGTTATCCTGCTCGGGATTAATGAAATAATTGGTAGTCGGACTTGTCTCTCGACCCTTAGTCGGAGCTTACCGTAGCGGCACTGTACTGGAATCTAACCAGTTTCCCCAATTATTTTTACAAATTGTCGAATGAACCCTTTTATTCTATACTAAAGCAATGAAGAAAACAAGAATCATGGTTTTTGGAACTTTTGACGGATTGCACAAAGGGCATTTAGATTTTTTTAAGCAAGCAAAAAACTTCACAAAAAATTCATTTTTAATTGTTTCAATAGGAAGAGATGTAAATGTTCTTCGTGTAAAAGGGCATAAGCCGGACCAGAGCGAATCGAGAAGACTCGCACTTGTTAAAAAGTGTTGTTTTGTAGACAAGGCAATTCTTGCCGGAAAGACGAATTATTTAAGACATATTTTAAAAGAAGGTCCGGATATTATAGCCCTAGGCTATGACCAGCGAGCATATGTAAAAGAGCTTAAAAACGATATAAAAAAGAAAGATTTAAAAATAAAGGTAATAAGGCTAAAACCATATAGAAAAAAAATTTACAAAACCCACTTGCTCAATAAAAAAATATAATTATAATATATAAAAAATAAATTATTAGTAATTAATATATTTATATGTATAACATAAAATTGTCTTATCATATTAAAAGAATATTTAATAATAGGTTTTTTGTCGCTATTTTTCTTTATAGTCTCATCTCAGTAATCATTGCTTTATTGGTAACTTTTGGCTTTGTCTGGTATTTTAGAGCCAATATTTTTAGTTATTTTGCAAGAGGGTACATGCAAGAAAACCAAGGGCAAATAAATAACAAAAATAGTAATTCAAAATCTGAGGCAGAAAAAATTATTGAAAGACAATCCATTCTTTCTCAAGAATCTTTGGTTGTCAGCACCGTTAAAAAAACTAATCCTGCAGTAGTTTCTATTATCATAAGTAAAAATGTCCCAAAATATGAAGCATACGTTGACCCAAATCAACAATACAATCCGTTCGGTGACATGTTCCCAGGCTTTTCTTTTAACATTCCACAATATCGTCAAAATGGAACTGAAAAAAAAGATATCGGGGGCGGATCAGGGTTTTTTGTATCGTCTGATGGTTTGATAGTTACAAATAAACACGTGGTGGATCAAACTGGAGTTGAGTACACAGTATTTACAAATGATGGTAAAAAACATTCTGCAACTGTCGTTGCTCGTGATCCAGTTCTTGATATTGCTCTAATAAAAATATCTGAAAGTGGATATCCATACCTTGAACTTGGAGATTCAGATTCATTATTGGTTGGACAAAGTGTCATAGCCATAGGAAATGCTCTTGGAGAATTTAGAAACACTGTTTCAGTCGGAGTTGTTTCTGGACTTGCGCGTTCGATTACTGCAGGAGACGAAAGTGGAAATACTGAAACACTTGATCATGTTATCCAGACTGATGCAGCGATTAATCCTGGAAACTCTGGTGGCCCACTTCTTGATTTGTCTGGGCAAGTTATCGGAGTGAATGTTGCGGTTGCACAAGGCTCACAAAATATCGGTTTTGCATTACCAATAAATAGTATAAAAAGTTCAATACAATCCGTAAAAACCACTGGGAAAATAATCAGGCCATTCCTAGGAATACGATACGTTCAAATAAATGCAGAAATGAAAGATAAAAATAATTTGTCAGTAGACTATGGGGTATTGGTAAAACAAGGCACTACTACTAGCGACTTGGCCGTTATTCCTGGCTCTCCTGCAGACAAAGCAGGGATTGTTGAGAATGATATAATTCTCGAGGTTAATGGCACAAAACTCGATGACACAAATAATCTTGCTACGATTATCCGTGGAAAAAATGTAGGGGATACATTAACGCTAAAAATTTTACACAAAGGAACTGAAAAAACAGTTCAAGTCACTCTCGAAGCTGCAAAATAAAATTTTACTTAATATCTTTAAGTCGCAAGGCAATTAGAAGCCCGAACAGTGTTATCGTTGCTAAAACAAAGAAAATATATTTAAAAGAGGGTATAAACAAAAGCACAGGGATTGCTACAAGAGGAGCAATGACAAAAGAAAGAGGATAAGTATTTCTAAAGAAACTAATTTCATCTGAATTTCTCTCACTTACTTCCTTGAAGAAATAACTTTCAGCCATCACTTCAATAATAGAAGCCCCGATTCGTGTGCCAAATAGTATCAACGCCCAAAGCCATACAATTGGCAAGGAAACTAGAGGTATCATCAATGTGAAAATTATTGTTATCAAAAATCCTGCTATCAATAATTTTTTTTCTCCGATCTTGTCTGAAAGCCTGCCGAGAGGATAATCTACTATAACGTAAGGTATAAGCATTATTGTAAAAATAAATCCGATATTTTCCCAATTAAAACCAAGATATTCGTGCAAATAGATAGGTGTATATATTACCATCCATGCAAAAAAGAATTTAAGAACGAGATTTATTAAATAAATCTTTGACAAGCTCTTGTTTTTTATGAAAGCTTTTATTGTTTTTAAAATCGGAACTTTTATATATTTGGGATCCTTGAAATCACGTAAAAACAAAATGAAAACTATTGAGACTAAGAAAACAAAAGCAGCTGAGAAAAGATAAATCCCACTAAAAGAACTTTTTTCAATGATTGAACCAGAAACCATTTGAGCTAGTACCCAGGAAAAATTTACAACCATAAGATACAAACCTCTAAATTTCCCAATATTTGAATTTTTTGAAAAATCTTCAATGAAAATATCTAGCGATGCTATGATCATGTCGGTTGAAATGAAATAGACAGCAATAGCAGGGATTATGATATAGCTCTTTGTCCCGAAGGATAGGGCTATTAGAGATATAAAACCTGTGGTAGCAAAGAGAAGAGTAGTGAAACGGTTACCTATGAGATTTAATATTCTAGGCATCTCCAAGAGCCCAATTATGGAAATAACGGAGGCAACGATATAAACAATACCTATATAATACTCGTTCAGGTAGTTTTCAAGAAAACTTGAATTTATATACGAAGTGATAGCTAGCGGAATAGTGAACAAGAAACCAGCTAAAAATATTATTGTTCTATTTTTTCTCATTTATTGTTTTTAAACACTTAACACTACTGGGATGACGAGTGGGCGCTTTGCAGTTTTTTGATACAAGAATTTCGAAATTGTTTCACCCAAATTGTTTTTTATTAAATCAAAATCAACAGTAGATCCTTTTATTGTAACATCTTCTACTCCTTTTTTAATAAGTATTCTAACTTGGCGCAGCAATTCTTGGTTTTCTTTTAGATACACAAAACCTCTTGAAATCAAATCAGGAGATTTTTTCAATTTACCAGTTTTTTGATCAACGAGAGCGATGATGACAAACATTCCGTCTTGCGAAAGCATTTGTCGGTCTCTTATGACAACGTCTTGGACGTCGGAGATGGCAAGTCCGTCCACCATCATTGGAGCAGATGGAGCTTTTTCTTTTCTGGCTACGATCTTTTGTCCATCAGCCGATATTTCTATAATAGAGCCATTATCTGGGACAACTATATTTTCTTCAGGCATACCCATTTCCATGGCCAGTTCTTTATGAAGTTCTAGCATGAAATGATTACCGTGAATCGGAATGAAGAATTTTGGATGAGTTTTTTTATGAAGCCAGCGGATGTCTTCTTTGTTTCCGTGACCGGTGGCGTGAACAAAGTCCTCTCCAGCCGTTCGGTAAGTAATTATTTTTACTCCTTGTCTTGAAAGATTATCCTTGATTTTTACGACAGCTAACTCATTTCCCGGGACAACCGAGGCTGACAAGATGATCGTATCTCCTTTTTTAATTGAGAATTTTGTATGAGATTTATTGGCCGCTCGAGAAAGAGCAGCAAACTCTTCTCCTTGGGAGCCAGTCATCAGAATTACAACTTTATTTGGTGGATAATCATTTACTTCCTCAAGTGGGATCATCGTTCCTTTTTTTGGTTTAAAATATCCGGCTTCTATCGCAACGTCAATGTTTGTTTTCATTGAGCGTCCATCGATTGCGACTTTCTTGCCAAGCATCTCAGCGACTTTTACCACGTGGACAAGTCGAGTGATGTGGGAAGCGAAAGCGGCGATTATGATTCGGCCATTTATTTTCTTAATTAAATTTTCCAGTCCTTGGTGGACTTTTATTTCCGGAAGAGAAAATCCTTCGTTCATAATATTCGTAGAATCCGTCATCAAGAGCAAAACTTTTGCTTTGTCGAATATTGAATACTCTTTTTCTTCATCGGCCGACACAATGCCGTCCACTTGATCTAGCTTATAGTCTCCTGGAGTGACAATCCAGCCGTTTTTAGTTTCGATAATTATCCCCATTGAGTCCGGAATAGTATGCGTAACTCCGAAAATTCGAACTCTTATTTTTCCGCAGGTTACGACTTCATTTTTTTCAACCACTTCTGCTTGAAGGGGTGGAAGGTGAGGGAATTCCGCTTGGCGTTTCCTCATCATCAAGACTGAAAGGTTTCTGGAATAAACTTTCGGATTGCCAATACGAGAGAGAACTACTGGCACTCCACCGATGTGGTCTAAGTGCGCATGAGTTATAAATAATGCCCGAATCTTATTTTTATGCTCTTCAAGATAGGTAGTATTTGGAATGACGTAATCGACTCCTGGTGTTTCAGCATTTGAAAAGAACATTCCAGCATCTACGACGATGATGTCATCGCCGATTTCTATAGCGGTCATGTTTTTTCCGATTTCTTCTACTCCTCCTAGTGGAATGATGCGGATTTTGCCTTCTTCAAGTGGTGGAATTTTATCATCAGCTTTATTAAATTGATTTTTAAAATTTGATGAACCCCCTCCACCACGGGATTGTTTGAATCCCTTTTTTGAATATTGGTAAGTAGAACTTTTTAGATTCTTTTTTCGATCTTGATTTCTATGCTCACTTCTTGCTTGTGTATTTGATCCTACTACAAAAGGACGAGGTTGTGTTTTCTCTTCTTTTTTTGGATCAATACTAACTGCGCTAAAGGATAATCTGTTTTTTTTCATTTTTTTATTTTAGTTTTTTGTTAATGTTTTTGTCACGTTAGTTTTGTTTAGAAAATATTTTCCAAACATTTTCAGTATTTATATACCATAGATATGATGATCCAAATCTGTCGGCTGGGGAGGTTATGTGGTTGAGGGAAATCCCTTGAACATTTGGTGATACAACATATATAAATTTCGGACTATATAAAAATACGGCTGGCATGTCTTTTTTGATTTCATCTTCAAACTGGGCATATTTTTTTATTCTTGATTTTTCGTCGACGGTAACGAATGCATCTTCTAGAATTTTATCTACTTTGGCATTTGTATACATTGCGACATTTAACCCAGGATCTTTTCTCTGAGATGAATGCCAAAAAGCGAAAAGATCAGACTCATGATTTATTATTTGTCCAAACAATAATGCATCATATTTTCTTGGACGAATTACATACTGGTTCAAGTTGCCGACGTCAAAAGTTTTGATATCAATCTTCATTCCTATTGCTTCCAAATCTTGTTTTATTAAGTCAGCTGTTTTTGCAAGTTCTCCGGCATTACTTGTGGAGATTGAAAATGCTAATTGAAGAGTAGTCTTTTTCTTTTTTACAGTTGTTGTTTTTTCTAAAAAACCATCAGATCCTTTCTTCCAGCCGTCTTTTGCCAAGATCGCTTCCGCGTCCGCAATATTTTGTGCTTGTGAGGCATTATTTTCATTACTTAACCTCTGATACTCTGTCATATTAGGCGGAATAGGGTCGTCTATTACGACGCCGTATCCAGAAAGTACTTCATCGATAATTTTATCTTTATCGATCGCTTTATTCATAGCCTGTATTACAGATTTGTCTGTAAATAATTGATTTTGATTTTGATTAAAGAAAAGACCGAAGACTCGAGGTAAAACGGAAGATTCCACAAGATAATTTTTTTCTTTTAGGATCTCGGCATTTTTAGGTGTGATTGAACTTATTTGACTTACTTCTCCGTTTAAAAGAGCAGAAATTAAGTCCTGCTCATTTCCATAAAAATGAAGGGTTAGATTTTCTATGAAAGGTTTACCTAAGGCGAATTTGTTAAAAGCTACTAACTCATAAGAATTTATTACTCCAGATGATTCCTTGCTTACGCTTTTAAACTTATACGGACCTGAGCCAATTGGATTAATGTTTAGATCATTTATCTCAATAGGAGAATTTATCCAAAGGTGCTCTGGTATTATGCCCAACGTTAAATTTTCCAAAAATGATGAGTAAGGCTGTTTCAAAGTGAACTTGATTGTTTTATCGTCTATCTTTTCAACATTTACTCCATCCCAATTTGTTTTTTTAGGACTTTTTACGGTTGGATTTTTGACTTCATTTACAGTGAAGATTATATCTTCAGGAGTAACTGGTTTTCCATCTTGAAAATAGATATCATCTTTTAATGTAAAGGTGTATGACAATCCGTCTGGAGAAACTTTGTATTTTTCTGCTAAGTCAGGAATTAAATTGCTGTTTTCGTCTTTCCTCATTAAGCCAGAGTATACGAGCGACACCATGTCGTCGTCAGCGTCAGAAAATGCTAAAACTGGATTTACATATCTTGGTGTCCCGATTATGCCTTCAGAAACTGATCCACCTTGAGTTGGGATGCTTACCATAAATGAGAGATTGATAAACTCTAGTATGGCAACAGTGCTAACGATTAAAAGTATTACAAAACCAAAAAACACTAACGATTCTTTTTTTGAGAAGGAAGATATTGCTAATTTAATTTCATTTTTTTTAGGTAATTTAAAATTACGTAAACGATTATAGAAGTTTTCCATAAGAGAAAAATTGTGCGCGAAGCAAAGATTTAACTTTTTGCTTTAATTATTATAGCGAGAAGTGCGGATATTGCAAAGAGTATTCCACAAACAATGGATAAGTAAAAAAGAAACTTCTCAAAACCACGACGGGTGTGGTGGAACGTTGCATTGTCACTTCCTCCAAAGGTTCCTCCGAGGCCAGCTTCAGATTGCTGCAACAATATAGCTGTTATTAAAACAACAGAAAATATTATTTGCGCATAAGGCAATAATTTAGCTATTAAACTCATGGGTCTATTATTGCATATTTTGTCCTAAAAGGCAAATCGCCTAGCTAAGAGGGCAGTATCTTTATTGACTTTGCTAACTTAGTGTGATATAATTCAAAAAAACAAAATGTTCCATTAAAACCTTGTGTATGAAAAAGTTAGCATTTTTATTTATGGTATGTGCAATTATCTTTTCGTCTTGCAACAAGTACGAAGAGGCACAGATAAAGCCAACTCCGGTTGTTGGTATCAACGACACCGTCGTTATTAATGACAATCCTGAAACTCCATCGAGCCAGGCATTTCTCCCTGGACAATTAAGTGTCAATGTAATGACCCTTGATATTACTCCTAAGTGTGATGCGACGCTGGGAGGTTTAATTACCAACATTATGCCGACGGGCACAGCTACTCCAGGTTACTCAAATCTTTCATCATTGAAGATTTTCAATGAGAATATTCAGATTGGGAGTACCATGGCAGTGACAACTACTTATGTCATGAATAGTGGCCTAAATTTCCAGATGAAAAAAGATGTAAAGTACCGCTTTACCTTTGTAGTAGATGTCAGTTCGTCTGCTACGCCAGGAACTGAATTTCAGTTGGCATTTGGGGCAATTTCGGCCACTGACAAAGATGACAATCTTTGCCGTTGCAAGGGTGGTACTACCGGAAATATCATGACTATAAAACAGTCATCTTGCTCTGTAGATTACTTTGATGCAAAACCTGACACAATCAAAGCAGGCGAGCATTCAATTATTGCTTGGAGTACCACAGGCTGCACTTCTGTAAGTATTTCTCCGGGTATTGGCAATGTGCCAATTACATCAGCCCACTTAGTTTCCCCGCCAATTACTACTACATATACCATAACTGGGCACAGTGCAGATGGAACGCATACATCTAAAAGTGTCACCGTTTACGTGAATTGAATAATAAAGATAATGAAATTTGAGCCTGTTTACAGCAAAGTAAACAGGCTCTATTTCTTTTATATTGTATTTTTTTTGTTTTCTTTTATATAATAGAAGTATGAAAAATGAAAATTCAGTGTTGGGTTTGTTTGAAAAATTATTCTTTAATTTTAACGCTCGCCAAATGAAGGATGCAACGCTAGCATTCAAGAAGCACCTTGATGATGGTGGCAAAATGTTAGTGGCCATGGGTGGAGCCATGTCTTCCGCTCAAATGGGGATAACTCTTGCTCCGATGATAAAAGAAAATAAAATTCATGCTATTTCTTGCACAGGGGCGAATCTTGAAGAATCAGTTTTCAGATTAGTGGCGCACAATAGCTATAAAGATTATCCAGATTATAGATATTTTACTAAACAAGATGATGAAGATATTTTAAACAGAGGAGAGAGGCGAGTCACGGATACGTCTATTCCAGAAGAAGAAGCATTTCGGGTCGTTGAACCGATTATCTTAAAAAGATGGAAAGAAGCAGAAAAGAAAGGGGAGAGATATTTTCCTCATGAATATTTTTATCAGATACTATTGTCCGATGAACTTAAAGGAAAATATGAAGGTAATCCTGAACATTGCTGGCTTCTTGAAGCGGCAAAGAAAAATTTGCCAATAGTTGTGCCGGGCTGGGAAGATTCAACTCTTGGAAATATTTTTGCTGGGTATTGCAAAGCTGGGGAAGTAAAACCTAGTGTTATGAAAACCGGTGTGGAATATATGATGTATCTATATGATCAATACCAAGAGCTTGCAAAAGCCGGCCCAGGACTCGGATTTTTCCAAATCGGTGGAGGGATATCAGGGGATTTCCCGATTTGCGTAGTGCCTTCTATCAAATATGACTTAAAGAAAACGGTGCGCCCTTGGGGATATTTCTGTCAGATTTCTGATTCGACGACTTCCTATGGATCGTATTCCGGAGCGACTCCAAATGAAAAAATAACCTGGGACAAGCTTACCAAACATACACCAATGTTCGTAATAGAATCCGATGCTACCATCGTCGCTCCACTAATGTTTGAAGCAATACTTGATAGATATAATATTAATAAAAAATAAAAAAGGTCATTATTATAAGTTAACAGTTCGTAAAAATTTATGAATTGGAAAAAAGGAATTGGGTTTGGTATTATAGTTTGGGCAGCTATGTTTATCGTTGTGTGTATTTTGATCGCATACAAAATGCCACAAAATATGCTTTTCAATGTAATAACAACTGTCATTAGTTTAGTTGTGGTTTTCTTCTGTGCAAAAAATATTGCTCCGAAGAGTATGGGGAGTGCTTTAAAATATGGTTTGGTTTTTGCTGTCGTTGGTATAATTTTAGACTATTTTATTTCTCTAAGATTTGCCCCAAACATATTTAGTTCAGTATCATACTGGGTGAGTTATCTGTTAGTAGTATTGGTGCCACTACTTACCGTAAAAAAGGTGCCAACTCAGCCTCAAAATCCACAATAATATTTACTTTTTTGTTTAAAAATACCAAGGAATTTCCTTGGTATTTTTACTTTGACACATATTATTTTGTGTGATAATGTGCGATTAAATAAAGGTACTTCGAAAAACAAGATTTGATTGGATTAATTGCAAAGTTCATCTATCCCTAGTTGGGTTTTGGAATTAATCCAATAATTAATTTAATTAATCTAATCTTTATAAAGGAGGAGAAATGATAACAACATTAAAAAATGCAAATGAAAAAACGCTAGGCGAGATTAAGGAAGAAATGGAAATTCGTAAAACAAAAGAATTATTTCTTCTTTTTTCATTAGGTAGCCAGTTTGATCACTTGATCAAACAAGCGTTGGATAAACTCGGAGTATTCTGCTTAGTTGCAGATTCTAATAAAATAAAATTTGAAGATGTGTACAAGATTATGCCAAAGGGAATAATTCTTTCAGGTGGTCCGGTTTCAGTTTACAGTGACCCGCTGCCATTTGATGAAAAAATTTTCTCTTTAGGAATCCCAGTTTTAGGGATTTGTCTCGGTTTCCAATTATGGGCACAATCCATAGGCTGCTTAGTAAGAAAAGGGGAAAAGAAAGAATTCAGTACACATGAATTACAGGTTCTCGAACCCTCACCATTGTTTTACTCCTGTGAAAAAGTTATGTCAGTTCTCGAGAGTCATGGTGATATCGTTGTGCCACTTTCAGGGAACACTCATTTTGAAATTTTAGCTTTAACAGAAAATTCACCTATTGCGGCAGCAAGATTCAAACATTTATATGGTGTTCAATTTCACCCGGAGGTAACAGAGACAACTTACGGCTTACAAATGTTTGAAAATTTTTGTTTCGAAATTTGCGGAGCCAATGATCGTTATCCTGCGATGGATGTTGCGAAACAGAAAATCAATAACCTAATGGAGGAGATTGGTGAAAAAAAAGTTCTCTTAGCAATTTCAGGTGGGTCAGATTCTTCCACTGTGGCGTACTTATTAAAGGAAGCGCTTAGAAGTCAGCCAGGTAAAATCAAAGGGGTTTATATTAAAGGTATTGATCGTCCCGATGATGAAGCATATGTTCTCGAGTATTTCGATAATAAAGAGTGGATCGAACTGAAGATAGTCGATGCCACTTTCGAATATCTGAATGCTTTACAGGGCAAGAGTACTATGCCAGGAAAAAGAGTTGCTATGCGTGGAATTTATAAAGCAATTCTTGAAAATGAAGCAAGGGAATTCGGTGCGAGCTTTATTGCTCAAGGAACACTTTATACCGACATTTCTGAAAGTGGTGGTGGTTATAATACAGGCGCAAAAAAAGCTCAAATTAAACTACACCACAATGTGAATCTTGGTTTTAGTTTAAAAGAGCTCACACCACTTGATGATTGTGTAAAAGATTCGGGTCGTAATATTGGAAGGTCTATAGGGGTACCTGAAGATCTTCTCGTTCGTCATCCTTTTCCTGGTCCTGGACTTGTTGTAAGAATTGAAGGTGAAATTACTGCCGATAAATTGAGAATCGCACGCAAGGCAGATGAAATTCTCATCAAAAAGTTGAGGCAACATAATCTTTATAATAGTGTATGGCAAGCGGGAGCAGTCGTTACAAATTCGATTACGACTTATTCAAAGGGGGATGATGCAGGTAATGGTGTTGTTATCGCAATTTGGGCAGTGTGGAGTGTTAACGGGTTTACAGCTCAGGTGGCAGAATTGCCATGGGAATTTGTAAAACTCATTTCAAGAGAAATCACAAATGAAATACCCGAAGCCGGTGCTGTAGTTTACAGAGTTTCTGATAAACCGCCAGCTACTATCGAATGGGGATAATTAATTATTTTAAAAATGAAAGGAGGAAAAAGGGGTTTAAACAAATGTTTAAACCCCTTTATTTTAATATTGTAAACAAAGGGTATTTTTTGATATTTTGATACTTGACTTCATATTCCTCTTAATATATACTCTCTCGAGTACGTCTATTCTATATGAATAGGGCGTTTTTGTTTCCATACATTGACAATTCAATAACTTGAGAACCCCGGCTAGGAGCCGGGAGCAAGTCTCAATTTGTTTTTTTTAAGTAATAATTCAAGAGCTAGGATCGAAGTAAAATATAAAACTTAAAGCAATGCTGTTTTTTGTTTTGTTTCGTTCTTACTCCAACTTCGGTTGGAAACTAACTTTTAGTTAGAGTTTGATCCTAGCTCAGGATGAACGCTGGCGGCGTGGATAAGGCATGCAAGTCGAACGGATCTTATTTTTCCAATGATGCGATTATATCAATTCAAAGGTCGTATAAGATTAGTGGCGAACGAGGTAGTAATACGCAGGAACTTCCCCCAAAGTCGTGAATAATTCGGAGAAATCCGGACTAATACACGATGGTCTCGCAAGAGTAAAGAATTTCGCTTTGGGAAAGGCCTGTGCGGTATCAGCTAGTTGGTAGTGTAAAAGACTACCAAGGCTATGACGCCTAGGGGAGCTGAGAGGCTGACCCCCACCGATGGTACTGAGACACGGACCATACACCTACGGGTGGCTGCAGTCGAGAATCTTCCGCAATGGACGAAAGTCTGNCGG
>TBL_comb47_HYPODRAFT_10000123_pt1 | contig 96389 bp, 132 predicted proteins | sample TroBogypolimnion_40_FD_10682 | JGI IMG/M metagenome (IMG submission 10682) | reverse complement strand
GGATCAATCTTTTGATACCAACCAACACTTGGCTTGATGACATGTTTAGACTCTAGAGCAATATCTAAAAGACCGGACCAAGTAGAAATTCCGCCTTCAAATGATACTTCGATTGGAATCTTAGACTTTTCACGAACATATCGAGACTTTTCAATATTAATAATGAAATTATATCCTGTAAGGTCCTTACCGTCTTTTTCTTGTTGGCGGCCAAGAATCCAGATAGTATCAGCCGATAGATATGGGCCCGATCCTCCACTGACCACCGCTTTTGGGTATAACCCCTGTTCCATATAGATATGATTGACCGCAATAAATGGAAGATCTTTCATAGTCAAATGCGGCGTTACAATACGAAACAAGCTTTTAATTTGCTTAGCCCGACTCATATCAGCGGCGCCTCTACCTTCTAGAGCATCTTCTGCTTCTTTCTTAGAAGCCAAATTACCCAATGAGTCTAGAATAATAATGACTTTATCATTTCTTCCTAGTTCATTTATTTGTCGAGTGATATCAAACTTAAGTTGTTCTAGATCAGTGATCGGTGTATGCAATACCCGTTCAGGATTAATGCCAAAAGTCTTAAAATATGCTTGAGGAGATCCAAACTCAGAATCATAAAACAATAAAGCCGATTCTGGATACTTATCCATATAGGCTTTGGCCATAATAAGACTAAAACACGTCTTGAAATGTTTAGAGGGACCACAAATCAAAGTAAGGCCCGGAACCAATCCACCATCTAATCTTCCTGATAACGCCACATTTAGCATTGGAATAGATGTTGTGATCATATCTTTCTTTTCAAAAAACTTTGAGTCAGAAAGAATAGACGTTTCTTTGATAGTTGAAGTTTTTTTTAGTTTTTCTAAAATGCTCATTATGATTCCTTTTTCATTCATTATACATTATATGTACATTATTGTCAATTTTTACCAGCAATAGTATATAATTTCTTTCTAAATTCATCAATCTTTTCTTTTCTATTTGGCCAATGAATATAAACTGTCTTATCGGCGTCTTTAGCCAAATTATTGAGCAAAGGATTAATTGCCTTTAGCATTTGATCAATGATTTTTTTATATTTTTCTTCTGTAGCATCAATTATTTCTGGTTTAATAAAATTTTCTTCAGGAATGCTAGTAAATCCAAAGTCAAAATCATTTATCTCTTTAATGTCTTTATTAACCAAAGAAATCCTCCAATGTAGATAGTTTTTCTGGAGACCATCCAATGACTTCTAAAATGCTGTTTAAAGGATCTATAAAAGATTTTGTAAATTGCATTTCATAATCTATATATTTATCCAGATTAAATTCTTTCGGTAATATACTTGGTGTGGCTATGATGTTTTCCTTTATGGGATTGGGTGTTTTCATGTAACAAAACTTGACTTTTTCACCTTCTTGAATTAATGGATATTTGTTAGTCAAATTGTAGCTCTTTAATAGATGATTATACATTAAAGCTCCTCTAACATGAATTGGAGTACCCTTTTTGTATATATCGGTTTTATTTCCATATTCTAAAAGACCGCGGCATCCTCTTGGAAAAGCTACATCTTCAAATCTCATCGTCATAAACTTGGATTTAAAGTCTTGAATAAAGTTCTGAAGAACGGTTTCATTGGTTTCCATGATCAATTTTAGTGCTTTTTTGATATTTTCACGACAATTTGCGGGTGTAGATGATTTTACAGCCTCAATTCCCATCATTTTGAGTTTTGGCTCAGCATATCTTATACCTTCATTATCATAAACATTCAAAATATATCGCTTTTTTGCGGTCCAAATGCCTTTATTTGCTATACTTTCACGTTTCATCTTCATAAAATTGATATATGCATTAGTATGCTGAGCCAAATCATTAAAACACGAGTCTATAAAGGGTTCTATACGATTTTGACACATTTTATCAACGATATCTACAATTTTATTTGTATTTTTTGTATTAGATGCATCTTGAATTAGCGTAGAAACTAATGGACCAAGATTTAAATAGTTCGAATCTGTATCAACAGCAATAATATAGTCATTATTTGTCGTTTTTATTGTCTTATTCAAGTATTCATTTAGATTTCTTTCAATCCATCTAATTACAAATTGGCCAGTAAGAGTAATAGCTTCAGCAAATTCAATAGAAAAATAGCGAAAGTACTGATTTCCTAAAGCACCATACAGACTATTAAGAAGGATCTTACGGGCCATCTGCATATTATTATATCTGGCTATATCATTGAATAGTTGTTTGGTTTTATTTGTCTGATATTCTTTTTGCGCCTCGATCATTTTGTTCTTAAACAGTTTTCGCTCGGCCATCATTTTTTCTACCAATGCCGGCATTACGCCCTTCTGTTCTTTATTCCAAAGACAGCTATTGGCGGTTATAGCCATATTTTGTTTTTTTAGAATATCTTGAATTTCATCTTCGCCAAAAGCACCACCCAAAAGTTGATCCACAGAAAAATCATATTTAATCTTACCAGCATAAGTTTCAGGAGAAATATTGTATTGTACAATAAGAGATGGATAGAGAGAATTAATATCAAAAGAAACTACCCAGTCGTGTAACCCGACAAGCGGATCTTTGACATATGCTCCGGCAAATTGCATACTTTTTTCTGTAGTCTTCTTTGGTGGAACTACAATCTTTTGTTCCATAAGATAGTTGTGAATAATGACTTCCCAAGTTTTAACTGGGCTAAAAACATCATCAAATGTTATTTTGGCGTCATAAGCAATAGTTAATGCTTGATCGATAAAATTAAGCTTTTTATCTAATTTATCGACCAGATTTACGTCTTTAATATTGTATTCAATAAATTTTTGAAAATCTTGCTTATAGAGATCAAAAAGATTATCATATTCAGAATAATCTGTTTTTCCTTCACCAATTTCTACAGAACAAATATGATCTAACTTATAAGATTCTTGATTGCTATAGGTATACTTTTTATAAAGTTGAAGATAATCAAGAATACAAATTCCACGAATATTGTATGTTTGTTGATCTTTTCCGTTGACTTTTACTTTACCTTCATGGATCATATTCCATGGAGATAACATTTTACCTCTTTCTTCTCCAAGAACTCTATAGATTCGATTTACTAGATATGGAATGTCAAAAAATTCAACATTCCATCCAGATATTACATCTAGATTCAAAAAACGCCAGGTATCAATAAAATTTTCAAGTAAAGCCTTTTCATCTCTACATTTAATATATTTTACAGTAAGATCATCAGAAATAAATTCTCCGCAACCTAAAGTAAAAATCTTATCTTTTACTTTTATTGAAATGGCCGTTATGGCTTTATCAGCTTTTTCAATATTAGGAAATCCACTATCAGATTCAACTTCAATATCAATGAGTCCGATATTAATCAAATCGCGTTCGTAATTTATTTCTCTTGGCCAAACATCATTGATATATGGATAAAGAAACGAATCTAGGCCGTGAATTTCCATACCTGAAACGTCTTTATATGATTTTATGAAATCTTTCGCTTCATTAATATTATTAAAACTAAGCTTATCTACACTTTTTCCAAAAAGTGTTTTATATTCTGCGGTTGTTTTTTTTGTTGGAACAAAAAGATAAGGAGAATATTCTACTCGATATTTTGCATTTTTTCCATTTTCAATTGCTCGAACAAAAATGTGATTACCGAGTTGAAATATATTTTTATAAAAATTCATATAAACTCCACGCAAATAACATAATATATTATACTACAATATATAATAATAGTACATAGTAAAAGGGGGAGATATTCTCTCCCCCAGTAACATTATTTGATGGTTATTCGTTTAGGCTTTTTATATTCTGGAATAATATGTTCCAAATAAATTTTAAGCATACCATTAATTAATTTTGCTTCTTTTACTTCTACATCATCAGCAAGAGTAAATTGGCGAGTAAATGCGCGGTCGGCAATTCCTTTATAAAAATATGTCTTATTGATACCGCCTTCAACAAGATCATCAGTAGTTTCAAGTTTTCCTTTAATCTTGAGAACATTTTCTTCAAGTTCAATATCAATATCTTTTTCGGAAAATCCCGCAACCGCAAATTCAATAATATAATCAGTATTATTTGTTTTACAGATGTTATATGGGGGATATCCGGTAACTTGCTTAGACATTGCTTCTTGCATCGAATTAAGACGCCTCACAGTATCTTCAAAGCCAATAAAAAATGGATTTACATTTGATAGTAACATATTTTCCTCCTAAAATTAGCAAGGGATTGAATTTTAATCTTCATTTGGAATTAATGTATAAAATAACATTGAAAACCAAATGAGCGCTGAAGTCAAGGATATGACTTCTAGAAAAGTAACTTGCATATTATCCTCCTGTTTAGCAAGGGTTATCAGTCACCATCCCGAAGCGATCAATGACTGTTATTATTTATGTATTAATATCAAATTGTCAATGGGGGGTTTCCCATTTTATTCCAAAAATTATAGATATTAATATTCTTCTCCACCAAGGTATATTAGAATATACATTAATAGTATTTCCCAAAAGTTTACAAATCCATATTGGTTTAGGCGGTGGAGAGGCTTGAACCCAAACTGGATCCCACGGTTCCGGCATTAAATCACCTTATATGTATCATCATATCTTCCTAGTTTAGTTCCATGATCATATCCTGTTTGTAATCTGGCTACATGTTTATATGGTGCTATAGATTGAAGAAAGCGCAAAATATCTTCTGTTCCATTTTCACAAGAAATTACAGGTTTAAATTTTTCTATAGTATTTCTAGCACCATTTAACGCCATTAATTCACAGCCTTCAATATCCAATTGAATAAAATCACAATCAGATAAATTAAAATCATCTATCATTAACATTGGAATTTCGTAGGTTCCATCGATTCCTACGTGATACATTCCACGATTGTATATATAATCTTCTCTACTAACCAATTTAACTGTAGTGTGTTTATCGCCTAAAACGGCGTTATATTTGTGAATATTATCATTTTGACAATTAAAAACCAAACATGTAAAATTTAATGGTTCTGGTTCAAATGTATATAGCTTTTTAAATTTTTCTCCAAGAAGTCTAGGATACATACCACATGCACCACCCGCTTGAATGCATACATCGTATTTGTCGATGAATTGTTCCCACATCTGTTTTAACATAGGCCATTCATTAGAGCAATGACCCCAAAGATCGCGGTCTTCTTTTGGCCAAAGCCAATATTTTTTATTATCCAAATTACTTTCAATAATATGGCACTTATCATCATAATTTAACATATAAACACCTAAAAATTATTTTTTTCCAATATTATATTTTGCAATTAGTTCCCATTCAGATTTTTCTTTGAATGAAAGAACTTTTATTTGACTTAATGATACAATTGGTTCTTTTGTTTGTTTTAAATTAACAAGTTTAATTAAATTCCACTCAACTAATAAATTTATTATAGTATTTCTTCTTGCTTCATCTATATCTGAAAAATCTGTGGGTTTTCCATCTAATGCAAATAATTCTTTAAAGTGAACAATATAATATTTTTTTTGTTTGTGTAAAATATGACAAGATTGATAAAGAGTTTTATCTTTACGAGATGCAATACCAATACGTGTAAGAGTTTCTTTTACTTTTAAGAAATCATCGGGTTCTTTTAAAAGAACTTCAACTAATGTATCTACTGTTAATCTCATCTTTTAATCCACCTTGACTCAGTCTTCTTTTTATTTCTTTTAATTGCTCGGCGGATAACACAGATAACGCAATTTCAGCTTTTTTTTCAGAATAACCAAAAGCTGTTTTTACAATATCTATATCACCTACTTTTTCTTTTTTAAACCATTTTGAATATCTTTTCTTTGGTCTAATAGTATTTATTAGAAAGTCATATTGCAATTTTTTATCAATATGATAATTTTCGTTAATTATATTAACATATTGTATAGTATCAGTATAAAATGATAAACCGCGATTAACTTGCCAGGGTTGATAATTTTTTTCTAAAAGTTCTGGATCATCTGAATTGTTGAATATATTTTTATTATTACTAATACTATTAATATAATCAAATATTGTGTATGGAAAAGATGGAATATTTTTTTCTTTTGATTCTTCTATCACCTCTTCAGATTTATTCATAACATCAAATATATCCATTATCGAAACTCACAGTCACTCATGATTGAAGCAATAAAGGCGGCCAAATTGATTTCTTGATTAGCAACAAAAGCGGCTTTATATTGAAATTCTGCAAGATGAAGTATTAGTTGAGGAATTGATTCTGGCTTAACAATATCGGAAATATTATCATATATGTGTCTGAATAACTCAGCACTATCAATATCTGAATTTTCTGCCACCCATTTACGAGCAGTGACAAAATTTCTATCTTTTAAAGATGAAATGAGTACTTTATAACCATCACTAATAAAACTACTAAGTATACTCGAATCGAGGCTACCCGAAGCAGAATGTCTTTGCAATTCATTAAGAATTCTTCTCCAATCCGGAAAATGTTGATTAATGAGTTCAACAACAACTTGTTTGTCATACACAATTCTTTCTGTGTTTAGAATATTTAATACTCTTTTCATAAACTGAACAGCAAGTTCTGGTTTATCTTTTTTTGCAATTTTAAATTCTACTACAGAACATCTGGAATGAAGCGGCTTAATAATTCTATTTTTAAAATTACAAGTTAAAATAAAACCGCAATTTCTACTAAACTCTTCCATAAAATTACGAAGAGAGGGCTGAGTACTTTGAATATTGAGATAATCTGCCTCATCTAGAATGACATATTTTCTACCACCCTTGAATGATACACTAGATGCAAATTGCATAATCTCATTACGCAATGTATCAATATTTCCATTAAGTGAACCATTGATTACAATATAGTCACAATCAAGTTCTTCCAACATAGCACGCGCCACAGTAGTTTTACCAACTCCAGAACCACCAGTTAAAAGTAAATTTGGAATATTTTTTTGATCTACGAATTGTTGAAACGTAGCTTTTAATTTTTCTGGTAAAATACAATCATTAATAGTTTTTGGTCGATATTTTTCGACCCACAAATAGTCTTCAAGCATAGTTCACCTTTCATGATAAAATAAAATTAAATGTTATTCGCGAGAAAGGATGCCGCACTATTCTCCAATAACTCTGCTGGCGCAGCATTCAAAATTAAGAAAAGGTGCTAGTTGCCTCTGTAGCAATAAAATATGTTACATTAGACGAACTAAATCGAGAAATACCTCGAGATGAAATATCTACAGTATAATCATTAGGAATGATCTTAAGATTTTCATTTTTAAAAATTGCATTAAAATTACTATTAGTTTCTCCAATATCCGAACTATATGAATCCGCCGTAGGATTTTTACTATCATATGCTCTTAAAGAAATAGTAGAACCATCACCAAACACTGAAATTTCAGGAAGTTGTAGAACATTAGCTGCTCGTTGAACCTTTTGCAGGTCTTCATTTTTTAATTCAAAGCTAATGTCTGCAATTGGAAAAGTAATATCCTTTGCTGGTGGTGTAACAAAAGTAGAAGGATCAGCATATGTATATACTAATTTACGCTTATCGGATACAATTGTTACATCATTATCATTAAGAATTAGTTCGGGATTATCAAACAAAGAAATAACACTTAAAAATCTTGGTAGATCATAAATTGCAAAATTCTTTGTTAAAGTTTCGGCAATATTTGCGCTGGCCATAATTGTCTTTTGAGGAGAAATAGTTCTAATAATGTTTCCCTCACGAAACAAAATGCTTGAATTAATAGAAGAAAAATTCTTCAAAATTAGTAAAGTATCACTACTTAAAATCATTATATAAAGCTCCTTTATTATAATATAATCTATAATATATCACTATAAAATTAATGTCAAGCCTTTTTTCCAAGTTTAGAAGGATCAGCCGTGGCAGCCGCCCCCACCGCCGCTAAATCAGCAAGAGAACCACCAAAGACATATGATCCAACATGTTGTAATCCAATCCATGGACACAACCAAACCTTTAATCCAATCTTACGGGCCCATTGACAAAACATGTAATCTTCTGACAGATAACGATTTGAATATTCAAATCCAAACGCACTATTCTTAACATCATCGATAAATGCGACAACTTCTTCTTGAGTGGCATTTGGATTTTGTTTATAAAACTCGCGAATTTCAGGAACAATTTGAGCATGTTTATTATCAATAAGAGCATCAAATAAACACATGATTTCTCGGGAACCGTCAAATGCAGCAGTTCTAACATGATCCGGTCGATACATAAGATGAGGATATTCACGTCCCATTTTTAGAAGTGCTTCCTTACGAATCATCATGAACCCGGTGCCAGACTCTAGTACTTCTGCGGGTTCAGCAATCTTAATTTCATTTGTGCCATTGGCGGGATTAAAAACATAATCTCCAACGAACTTTTCTAGAATATTTGGATCTTCATCTGCAATTCCTTTATCAACCGCAGTCTTAACTTTTTCCCAAGAAATACACTTCTTGGGGTATGGAGCACATAAAATATCATACTCGCTTTCATCAGATTGAAGAGCAAGCATTGTCAGAACATCATTTGCATTAAACCCAATATCTGAGTCGATGAATAAAAGATGGGTGCAATCTGATCGCATGAATTCATCAATACAATAATTTCTAGCACGAGTAATAAGGGATTCATTGAAAAGATAATAGTATTTTACTTCAATACCATAATGCACCGCGATGGCTGATAGATCGTTTGTGCTTCGACAAAACATACCAGCGCACATGCCTCCATACATCGGCGTGGCAACAAAAAGCTTTCTTTTCCTTAATTCTTCTACGGGAATTTTCACTTCCATATTATATTACCTTTCTTTTGTAAATCGACCATTTTGGTCTCTTTTGATTATTTTTCTTTCATACCAACCACAATTTAGTCAATATGAAACATTTCACGTTGATAGTCTGTGTTCTGAATCATGAACATAAAGTTGAATAATGGCATAATGAATTACTTTAAGAATATCCTGCCGCCACTGTTCGGGTGTTCCCTTTCGTCCATATCGCTGAGTATACTTCATCATATTCCCAATACAAAATCCTATGCCATGGCCAGAATCAATAATAAACTCTGTAGCTTGAAATTTATTTTGAGAATAATGCTGACCGTATGTAGCATTAATATAGGATTTAAGTTCTTCTAAAACTTCATCCTCATTGTATTTATATTGAATGTTGGTATGAGAAACATTCAATAAACTTTCATCTGAAAGACTAGAAGAAATTGTAACTCGGCCAAGAGTTTTCATCGAGTTCGCATGTTCCCAATCATCATATTCTTTACCGTGTAATGCATTGTCTACAGGAATAACCCAGCCATCAGTATCAAATTTTTTATCCATCGTTTATCAATTCCTCATCATATTCTATAAAAGAAATATTAGATTCTGTGAACATATTTTTCGTCAATTTGAAGGAATCTGTCCATTTTTTATTAATATTTTTATCAAACTGCATAACTACTTTTTTAATACCAACTTGAATAACGCCTTTAGCACATTCTGAACAAATAGGCAGACCATGTACATATAGTGTAGAATCTTTTAAAGATACTCCATTCAAAGATGCATTGTAAATGACATTCATTTCAGCATGTACTACTAAAGAATATTTAATTTCTCTATCAATCAATCGATGATCATCTTCAATGTTTCTAGGAAATCCATTATATCCTAATGATAATATTTGTCCTCCATTTCCAACAGCTACGGATCCAATTTTAGTAGAAGGATCTTTAGACCACGAAGATACGTGTTTTGCTAGTTCTAAATATCGTTTATTCCAATTACTTGTAGATATCATGAAACATCACTTTTATCTAATTTAATCAATTTCATTCCATAATTATTAATTTTAGGTAAAGATTTTAAATCAATATCAGACTTTAGCTTAAGTTGATTTTTCTTGAATGAGCTATAATCAACGTAATGATGCCATCTACCGTATCGAAAAACCATTCTGGCAACGTCTGGATGCATGTCCACTAGCATCTGTGATTTATTGATGGTGCCCTCTGGATTAAGGTGCCCGTCTCTCCAGTGAGTCTTATCTTGTGTTCCTTCAGCATGATAAAATTCACTGGTGTTGCCACCTTTTACTGTTTGTGTCGCCGCTTTACCTTGAAGAAAAGCGTTAAACTGAATAGTGCAATCACCATCTTTCAATACACGAAGACAGATATCAGTATCTTCATTGTAACGGCCGCGCCAGCGATGTTTGCAATCGTTTCGAATAAGCAAAGTTGAATAGATGCGGGTGTTTGTCACATAAGGTGGATATTTTTGATTAGGAGCAATAAAAAATCTATATTGAAAACCAGAGATTAGAACATTTTCATATCGATCAACAAAATCTTCTGCTGCTTTGAATATTACACCAGATTCAACACGTATACGGCTGTTTTCATGGAGACGATAAAAGTCCGTGATATTATCATCCATCACCCAATGACTAGTTGCGCCAATAGAAATAGAATGATCCCAACACCAATTTCTAGCACGACCAGGACCATCACCGTGATTGCTGAATGGAGCAATCAAAAGTGTAACATATTCACGAATGTCGAAGTTATCTAGAGCTTGTTCATACAGCTCTTCGTCCTGTGGTTCAATCGCAATATAATGGGGTACTTTCATACGAGACAAAGAACGAGAGGTTAGCATTGATTCGTGCCGACCCTTACTAATAATATAGACAGGATATTTTGGATTAGTCATCCGTTTCAATCCACCTACGTAATGCATTAGCATCGCGATCTAGTCGTGGATGCCAAATACTCTTTGTCTTTTTTGTCAAAGATTGACCAATTATGTTTGCGAATTCTTGGTAATCTTCTTCGTTTCTAAAATGAACATAGATTGTTTTATATGTTGGATTGTCTTCTTGCTTGTATTCGGGCATTCCTACCCAATGTTTTTTCCACTTAGTATCATTTTGTTCTTCTGTTGCATTTTCAGGAAAAAAATCATTTAAATTAGAAACTCCATATGATACATTCTCTGTATCTAAACAGTTTTCATATTCAGAAGATTCTTCGACTGTGGGTTTACTCATTTTTTAGTTCCTGTCTTTTTAAGGATTCGATTGTGTATCTTAAGTAGTTTAAGAGACTTTTCTTTATGAAATGGATGTGCAATGTCTAAGTGACATATGCCATTCAAATGATCTAATTCATGTTGAAAACATCTGGAGGTAAGTCCATCAAACTTTGTTGTTGTAGTTTCACCGTTAGGCATAGTAAATCTTACTTTGATTGCTCTTGGTCGTTTAATCTTTACTACCATACCAGGATAACTCAAACAGCCTTCATTAATATACACCATTTCTGAAGAAATGTCAACTATTCTTGGATTAAAACAAGCATAAACTTGCTCACCAGTAAGAACAAATACTCGATAGGGAAGACCGACTTGATTTGCCGCCAAACCCAATCCGTGATTTGAAATCATCGTTTCAGTCAAATCTTTTGCTAATTTAATAGGATCACACGGAGGAGTGTAAAAATTAAATGGTTCTAGTTTGGTTTTTAAAATCTGATCGGTATTATCTACCAACGTAAGTATAGTCATTATATTCTCCAAAATATATAAATATAAAAATCTTATAGGAGGAATTTATGGCAGAATCTAATCTACCATTAACATTTGGCCAGCATTTAGCTGATAAAGTTGCCTCTATAGTAGGCTCATGGCGTTTTATCATTATTCAATCAATTCTCATTGCGTTTTGGATAATAATTAATCTATTTGCATCTTTCAAATTTGATCCATATCCATTTATATTATTAAATTTATTTCTTAGTTTTCAAGCTGCTTATACTGCTCCTGCTATTATGATGTCTTCCAATCGAAAAGAAGACATTGATAGAAAAAGAAATATTGCAATATATAATTTAGAATCAGATGATCATAAAAGGCTTCAATTTCTTATAGATCATTTAGATAATCATTTTCATTTGCTTAATACAAGAATTGATAATTTAGAAATAACAAAATCTAAAAAACCCAGAAATCAATCTACTAAATAAACATCTTGTTTATCATAAACATATAGTTGTGGAAGTTGATCATATCTAAGCCAAATACAATCTTCATATAAAGCATCAATTGTGTATTTTGCTTCTTGTGTATGTATTGTTTTTACAATATCTCCAATTTTAAATTCAACTTTTTCAGGTAAATATTTTTGAACATTGATTGAAAATAAACTACTATGATTTTTATCATCGGTTAGTACAATATAATCGTGTGAAGTTGTTAAAATTGAATCAATTGTTACTAATAATCTATCACCTATTTTAATTTTTTTTGGATCATAATAATTCATTGTTCTATTTTTACACTGAAATTCTTTGTTTTTTCAAACTTAATTATATTACTAAATTTATCAATCAATTGCTCTCCTTTGTGTGATATCACAAATATATTATTATCAGTGGATACACTTTCTAGAATTTTAAAGAATTCTTCAGTTCCAGATGTATCTAATGAGCTATCAAATACTTCATCCATAATAAGAAGATTTGTACTTGCACTATTACGAAGTTTTGATACTGCTCTCCATGTAAATAATAGTGCTAAATTTATTCTCATCTTCTCACCTTCAGAGAATGAACCATATGAGAATTCATCACGAAATCTAGATTTTATTTTTTCTTCAAAATTTTCGTCTAGTTGAAAATCAACAAAAAAATCTAAAGAAGCCAAATATTTATTGATCAATTTATTCATAATTGGCACATATTGCTTTATAATTTGAGTTTTGATACCTCCATCTTTTAATAATATTCCAGCCATTCCTAAAACAGATCGTTCATTTGTCAAATTTTCTTTTTTCTTTTGAATATCTATAAGTTCATCTTTGGCAGAATTTAATTCAATAGAATCTTCTTCAATTTTTTGTTTTTGCTGTTGTAATGTTTCAATCTCTATTACAAGATTTTTGATATAATTGTCAATACCAATAATATCGCGATCCCACGATTTCATTTCATTTGATAATATAATAATATCGTTTTTTAATGTTTTAATCTTTTCTACAAATAAATTTAAATCGTCTATTTGTTCTTTGATTTTAGAAAGACCATTTTCTGTTTCTGTTTTTTTCTGTTGATTTTCATCCTGTATATCAGAATGAAAATTATGATCTATATCTTGTTTACATTTAGGGCAAGTTTTATGCTTATCATAAAATTCAATATCAGAATTAATCTTATCTAATTTATTTCTTAATTGTTGTTCTAATAAAATAAACTTATCTCTTTTTGTAATATTTGGATAAATTGCATCTATTTCTTTTTGTTTTTCTAATTCAATAATTATTCTGTTATTGTCTATTTTTTTAGAAATGTTCCATTTGATTTCTTCTTGTTCATTAATAGATTTTCTTTTAATAGATATCATTTCTTCTGTATTTTGTTGAAGAGTTTTTATATGTTTTTTACTGAGTTCAATTTTTTGTTCACACAAAGATAATTTAGATGAGCAATCAGCAATATTGTCTTTATTTTCTTGAATACGAGATTTGAGAATAATATTCATTGTAGAAAATATTTGAATATCAAGAAGGTCTTCAATAAATTCACGACGAGAATGTGCTGGAAGCTGCATAAATGGAATAAAAGTAGACGCACCTAAAGTAATTATTTGAGAAAATGATTTATGACTTAATCTTAAAATATTTTTTTCAAGTATTTCTTGATAGTCACGCACGGAAGCGTCTTGATTTAAAAGATTTCCATCCACTATAATTTCAAATATATTTGGTTTAATTCCACGGCGAATAAGATATTCTTTAGAACCAATATTAAATTCTACTTCTACTAACATATTTTTGTTATTAATAGAATTTATCAACTGTGGTTTATTAATCTTACGAAATGGCTTACCATATAATCCGTAAGAGATAGCCTCTATAAGAGTCGATTTTCCTGCACCGTTTTCACCGATTATAAGTGTAGTGGGATTTTTATTGAGTTGAATTTCAGTAAAAGTATTCCCTGTGCTTAATAAATTGCGCCAGCGTACATATTTAAAATAAATCACTCTATACTCAAAGCCTCTTCATATAATGATCTCATTAGATTGTCTAATGCTGATTTATCTGTTTCCATTTCAAGATTATCAATGTAGTGTTTAAGAATTGTCAATGTATCTTCTGCTTCATTCACCAAATCTTCATCTGGCACCATTTGAAGATTGAGATTATCATCTACTACTTGAATATTAACTGCTCCAGCATTTTCTATTGCATCAATAAAAAGATCAAACCAATAAGGATTATTTTTTGATATAACAACAACTTTTACATAGGTATTGTTATATTTGCTAAAGTCGGTATTCATTAATGATTTTAGATCAGTATTTGAATCATCGTATATTATCTTATAAAATATTCTATAAGGATTTTCAATAAATGTCAAATGTCTATTTTCTAGATTTAGAATATGAAAACCTTTAGGATCATTATAATCTGACCAAGTTATTTCATAAGGTGTTCCTAAATATGTAATATTGTTTTTAGTAGATCGATGATGATAGTGTCCAGAAAGAACTATATCAAATTTATTAAATAGAGCCGAATCCATGCCTTCATTATGAAGTGCTCCTTTATACATTTCAAAACCACTTAATTCTAAGTGACCAAGACAAATTTGTGAGGTTGTATTTTTTATAAATTCAAAGGTTTCTACATCATTATCATCGCATATCCATGGAAGTAAAGCTAATTTATATTCATAATTTTTTCCAAAAAACATATCTACTGGACGATCAACTATAATAATTTCTTTATTTTTATATTCTTGTAGAAGTAAATTAAGAGAATTTACTTTTAAAGTATTTTTATAAAAAATGTCATGATTGCCAGGAAAAACAATCATAGTTAAATCATATTCTTTTAATTTATCAAAAAAATATTCTTTACATAATTGTAATGTATTAAAATTAATATATTTTCTTCTATCAAATAGATCGCCTACTTGAATAAAATATTTGATATTATTCTTTACAAGATATGGAAAAAATACTTCATTATAAAAATTCTTAAAAAAATTATGAAAAATTAAACTATCGTTTCTGGCTCCAAAATGAGTATCGCCAAGAACAGCTATTTTCATTAAGCCCTCTTTTTCTTAGCTTCTTCTTTAAGAGAATTTTTATCATATGTTCCAATAATCTCATCACAATAATTACGAATAGATACTAAAGTCATTCTATAATTTTCACGCACATAAATTTTATTAGTAGAATCTAATATACTATTGCCAATTTGTTGTACTATTGCTGGAATATTTTCTCTCGACGTTTTCATTTTAATCTCCTTCAATAAAAATTTCAATTCCTTTTTTCTTCGGAATCTTTTTTTCATTTAATTTGTTTTCATAATCATTTACAAATTCAGTCATATTGTCTGTTACTGACATATTAGTAGAATCTTTCATATCTCTAGAATTTAAATCTTGTGATCCTCCAACAAGAACGGCATTTTCAAATGACTTATATTTAATATAAAGTTGTTTCTTTTCTTTTTGAATTCGAAGAACATATGCATTAAAAAGAATTCGTGTAAAATATGCAAATGGATTGTTTGATTTATCCGGATCAAAATTATGAAGATAATTTATGCAATTTTCAATTCCATCAGATATCATTTCTTCTTTATATGAATAATTTACAAAATTTCCTTTTGAAGCAAGTCTGGTAGCTATTTTAAAAATGCATACTCCAATATATTCCGGAATTCTTGGCATGGGTTTGCCCAATGCTTCCGCTTCAATTTTTTTCTTTTTATATTCTACTAAAGCTAAATAAAATGATTTATTGTCTACATAATGTGGTTTAGTCATATAATTCTCAATTCATACTGGTATTTGGAGTTATTTCAAATTCTTCTAATGAATAGTTTTCTTCTTCTGATTCATCATATTGATTAATTTTTTTTCTAATAGTTTTTTCATAATGCATTATTAATTCAATATCAACATCAAATACCATCATAACATGCTTTTTATTTAAAGTAAACAGCTTTTGCATTATATTAAAAGGATTTACCGCCACAAAATATATTTGAGTCTTAAAATTAAAAAAATCATGTGTATAATTGATTATTGTAGGATATTCAAGAATGTATTCATTTTCTGTAGAAGAATCGATCCTAGAAATTATCAATTCACCACTGACTAATTTTAACATGATGTATTCATATTCTTCCATTTTATTATTCTTTGATATCGATTGAATAAATTTTATAATCAAATCCTTCAGATGCATAAATTTTCAATCTTTCTTTAAAATGTTCTAAAGTATAATTTGTTTTAGATTTCCAAGATAAATCATCTGCTATATCAAAAAGAGTCATCAATTCTTTGGTATTTGATTTTCTAAGGCCGCGGCCAATTGATTGTAGTGTTTTTATTTTAGACTTACTTGGAGAACTGAATACGACATTATGTAAATTTTTAAGATTTACTCCTGTTGAAAATGTGCCGGATGATGCTATAATTATAGCATTTTTTTCATTTTCAACTATTTTACGAATTTCTTCTCTATCTGTTCCGTCTATTCCACCATGAATAAAAAATACTTTTCTATCTACAGCTTCATTATTAATTTCAGAATATAATTCTTTACCGTGTTTATCGATATATTGAAATAATAAAAGTGTATTGCCTTTTAATGATAACACTAAATTTTTGATAAATCGATTTCTTCCTGTATGTCTTACTATAAAATCTATTTCAGTTTGATAATCATTTCTTTTATTTTGTTTTTTTACTTCATCAGAATATTTGAGCATAAGAACTTTTATTTTTAAGTCTGCTAAATATTTTTTTTCTATTAAGTCTACAGTAGAAGCAACTTTTTTAACTGCACCAAAAAGACCTTCAAGAACTAGCTTATTTGTCTCACTGCCATCTAGCGTTCCCGTAAATCCAAATCTATATTTGCATTCTGTTAATTTTTCCATAATTGATGTGAGAGATTTTGCTTTAAAAAGATGTGCTTCATCTCCTATCACCACATCAAATTGCGAGAAATATTTTTTATCCATCTTGTATAAACTTTGCCACGTTGATATGACAATTTTACAATCTGATTGTTTATCGGTACCAGAAGTAATGCGATGAATACTATCACCATCCATAAACCCATAATCAGCAAAATCACCAGCAAGTTGATGAACCAAAGAAACAGTTGGCACAATAATAAGAGTTCTCGCATTATAATATCTCATTAGTAAATATATAATTAATGACTTTCCTGATGCTGTTGGAGATAATAACAATGCTCTATTTTTACGTATGCCATGAACTAAAGCCGATATTTGATAATCCCGCGGTTCAAATGGTATATTAAGAGATTTAATAAATTTTTCAGCTTCTATTAAAGAATATTCATTATCATTAAAATCTGACAACAATTCTATTTCATAATTTCTAGATTTAGCAAAGTCTTTAACACTATCTAATAAACCAGCATATATTTGCCGATTCATTATATTCATTAATCTTATTTTCCCATCCCAGATTTTATTTTTAACTAATGGATGAAATTTAGCATTTGGAATCATAAATGTAAAATGATCCGATAGCTCCATGGCTACGGATGCATCGCAATCTATTTTTATGTGTGTCTCATTTACTTTAGAGATTTTTATTATATCGTCCATTATGCTCCATTAATAAATCTTTGATAGTCTAACCAGTTTTTAACAATATATCCTCTTTCATGAATTTGTTTAATGATAGACTCTAAAACAAATATTTTTTCTTTTTGATATGAAATTTTTAACGTTAAATTGATAATATCTTCATCAGCATCGATATGCATTGGAATATCAGATTTTAAGATATTTCTTGGATTAGGTTTCCATCTCTTTTCTTCAAGAGTTTCTTTATCAAGTACTCCCATAAAATAATCAAATTTTAATAGATATAACTTTTTATAATCTGCTTCTAATTTTCTTAGAATAAGTCTTTCATTAGAAAATATCTGATAATATTTATGATGAAGTTTTGGAATACTTACCGCTACTTTATCGATAATTGTAATATCAATATTTGAATCTTCTTTCCATAGATCATATATTTCTTCTAATTTCATAGAATATTCTCCATAATATAGTATAGTATTTTTTCACGTTATACTCATTATACAATAAAACATTTGAATTGTCAATAACTATTTTTTGTAATTAAACTAAAGAATAAACATATTCTCGATATTTAAATTCTGCTGTAGCTGTAATATAGTTTACATCTATTTCTGTAGAATCAAATTTGAATCCTGACAATCTGACAGGTATTACATCAAGAAAAGTTACTTTTATATTGGGATTCATTGTTCCATTTAAAATTATAAGATCAGCATCAATTTCTACTCCATAGCCATTTGGTTGAGATGCTAAAGCCGCATATTGGCCAAAATTGTCGGGTTTGCCAATTCCGATTATCCAATTATAAATTTCAAAATATCCGTTCATATTTTCATCAATTTTAAATGTAACAGAAAAATGATCCCATGTTGTATGATCACCCGGAATAATTATTTTATTAAACGGGGTTTGTAAATCTTTTGTTTCATTTAGAGTAAGACCTGGAAAATCAAAACTTTGAACATAATAGTCAAAATTAGGAAGCTTTGTAATTTGAAATTTAAAACCAAGAGGAGATAAAAAATTAATATCTGATGGTTGAAATGGTGTTGTCATAAATTTCTCCAAATTCTTTTTTATTTATACTATTTACATTAATTAAAAAGATTGTATAATGATATTAAATATGAATATGAAAGGAAACTTAGCATGATGAGTGTCAAACAATATTCTTTACCGACATATAAAAATGGAGTAAGCGCCATCAAACAAATGCGAGATGAGCTTATGAAAAGATATAAGCATGGTGAACGATTAGATAATGAAGAACTCGATTGGCTGGATTGGGCTGAAATTTCATTAGACAAAAAAATTAAAAAATATTAAATTTTGGCGTCTGTGGTGAAATGAATATCACAAGAGTCTTCTAAACTTTTATTCTAGGTTTGATTCCTAGCAGACGCGCCATAATAAATATCCAAAAAGGATAAAAAATGACATCTTTTGTTCAATTTGTATATGAGTCTAATAATACACTTCATGCATTTGATATGGATGAAACTCTTTTTGCGCATGATCCAAGTAAATTACAAATTCATGTGTTAAATCCTCAAGGAGAAAGAGTACAGTCTCTTACTAATCAAGAATTCAATAATCATAAGCTTCCATCAGGACATAGTTATGATTTTAGCGATTTTAGATCAGCTAACAAACTCAATCAAACTGCAAAACCAATCCGTAAAATGCTTGCTAAACTAAAAGCAATACATAGACAGGGAGGTAAAACAGAAATTGTAACTGCTAGATCAGATTTTGATGATCAGCCAAAGTTTTCAGAGTTTATGAATAAATATGGTATAGATATTAATAAAGTTCATGTAAGACGCGCCGGAAATATGGAAGGCCGTCCACCCGAAACAAAAAGAAAAGTTATTTCTAATCTAATTAAACAACATGGCTATAAGTCTGTTCATTTATATGATGATTCTAAAGACAATCTTTCTTCGTTTTTATCATTAAAACAAGATCATCCGGATGTCAATTTTCACGCACATCATGTCAATCATGATGATCATTCAGGAAAAACGTCTATAACAACAACGAGTATATAATGAAAAAATATGTAAAATGTGATAGTTGTAATATAAAATATGAAAACTATTATTCTGAAACTCAAGCTAAAAATTGTTCTTCTGAATATCAAAAAAGCACAGGAAGACTTTTTGGACATTATGGATCAAATATTATTGATCTACAAGTTTGGAAATTTGTAGAAGAAGTAGATTATCATAATGGCGCTATTTTATGTGATACCTGTGTTCAAAAGCATATTGATAATAATGATTTGATTTTTATAAAAGATTATGCTGTAGAATATTATAATGAAAAGTAAGCTCTCATAGGTAAAGTAGTATACCGAGGGTTTTGTAACCCCTTATTCTCTGTGCAAGTCAGAGTGAGAGCACCAATGTATAATTATTTAAAACTCTTATCAAGGAATTAAGATGGATGATATTGAATTAGAACTAAAAGTAAAGCATTTCTTAAATAAATTAGATGAAATAATTATGGAATGTGAAACTGGCGAAGAGCTTACAGTATTGGCTACAGTAATGGCTGCATATGCTAGACGAGGATTAGGTATTAGTTTTGGTAGTCAAGAATCAGCCGATGCTATGTTATTCGATTCCTTAAATGCATTATCACCAGCAACTCCAAAAATGGCAGTCTAATGAAAAATTTTAAAGATTTCAATGAAGCTTCAGAAAAATATGAAACAATTATAATTGAAGTCTTAGGTATAGATAATACATGGAGAAAAATAGAAGGAGGCATAGCTAATAGGCCCCAATCTATAGCTAGAGCATTAGAATATGCTAAAAAAAGATATCCAAAAAATAGAGTAAGAGCAATCGGCCAAAATTCCGGCAAATTTTATGATATGCTTCCGTAACGAGACCGTAGTATAATGGTATTATAATCGCCTTCCAAGCCAAAGATGAGAGTTCGATTCTCTCCGGTCTCTCCAATTTAATAATTAAAGGAATATAAAATGGCAGTAAAAACACGAAAAAAGTATACATCAAAAGGAATTCATTCTACAGTTTCTCGCGGAATTTGCCAATCTATTCGAGCAGATAGAACTTATTTACAAAAATTAGAAAATATTTCAATTGCATGGAAACAATTGAAGAATCCATGGATTACCATACCAAATCCAGATAAATCAGCAACTAACCGTAGGTTTATTAAAGTTAAGACTAATACATATTGGGGTAATCCAAAACCAAAGAAAGAAGCTACTAATGAAAATTAAGTTAGGTAGATTTCCCAGCTTTGAATCTGGAAAAGAACGTAAGATTGAAATCAAAATCGATCCATGGGATACTTGGAATATGGATCACACGCTTTCTTTAATTATTCATCCAATGCTTATTCAATTAAAAGAAACTAAACACGGTACACCTTTTGTAGATGATGAAGATGTACCTGAAGATATTCGTTCAACCGCGGCCCCTGAAAAAATAAATGAATGGGACATTGATGATAATTTTGACGCCCGTTGGACTTGGGTTCTTGATGAAATGATTTCTACTTTTGGCGAAATTTCAAATTCTTGTTGGGAATCAAAATCAGTATTTGATATAGAAAAATATAATTCATATTGTGCGCGAATTGATAATGGTCTTCGACTATTTGGTAAATATTTTAGAGCACTTTGGGACTAATGACAAACTCACTAGATCGGCATGAAGTAAAAGATAGTTTTGAAATTGATGTGTGGTATCCTTACCATGAAAAGAGAACTTCTTCTTCCACATTTAAACGTACAGTAAAAAAATTAATAAAAGAAGAAGATATTCCTTGTTGGATATGTGGATCTAAAGAAAACAGAGAATGTCATCATTTTTATATAGAATGGGCATATGCTAATGCTATTGATTGGAATAAAGTAAAAATAGATCATCCTGATTTTGATTGGTCTTCATTTAAAGAATCGGAAGATTTTATAGATAGTCCGTATAATATGAAAGTGTTATGTATGTCGCATCATAGAGGAAAAAATCACGGAATTCATAGGGTTCCTTATCCAATTTGGCAAGTTCAAAAATATATCAAAGATGATTTTAAAATGTTTAACTCTGCACACCATAATTCAGACTTAGGAGAACTTCCAGATTTAATTGCTGTTTTTGATTATTGACATTAATTTAACATATGATATTATAATCTTCTAATATGGAGGTTGATATGACGTTAATGCCGGTTTATTTTACCACAACAAACACTCGTAGGCGAAAAACATCAAAAAAAACTGCTAAAATTATAGCTGCACAGAAAGAGCTAGATAAGCATCTTAAAAAGATGGGATATACCTCATCTAATAATAAACAACCCACTCCAAGCCCCTCCAATAGCTATGGTATGTATTCTAGTCCTATTGATAGATACACGCCAAAGACATCAGATATTATTCCTAGTGGAGTGGCGGTTAAACCAAAAGCAATGGTTTATTCCGGAGAAAATAAACTTATCGGTGTGGCTGTTATGCATAAATCTAATTTGGTGCCGATTTTTGCTGATAACAAAGAAAAGGCAAAAGAAATAGCAAGTATGAGACGATAACATATAAATATAAGTGGAAGATCACTCTTCCATACTATTCGACGCAAGCTTCAATGTCATAGATGGCTAGAAAGCGGAATTATCTTCATGATAATTCCACCAACGAAAACACTAATGATTTTGCATTCCTAAGTCGAAAGGGATGGACGATGAAGGTCTTTGTATCTTCTTAGTAGTCAGATTTTTGGATCTGAACCAAAATCATTTACTAAGAGGACTAAAATGTTAAACAAATATAAATTAATTGTACTAATTTTATTGGCTATATTATCATTTATATTTGGAGTATATAGCACATATGCAAATCCAATACAAACTAATATAATGAATCTAAATGATGAAAGACAAATTAAATGTATGGCTGACAACGCTTATTTTGAAGCCGGAAATCAACCAATAAAGAGTCAAATGGCAGTTAGTAATGTAATTATAAATAGAACCAAATATAATAAAATATTTTCAGATACTCCTTGTGGTGTTGTATATCAAAAGCACGGAAATCATTGCCAATTTTCTTGGGTGTGTTCAAATAAGCTTCCTCACATTAATCAAAAGGTCTATCAAAAGGCCTATAAAATTGCTGAATATGTATATAGAAAAAACACATATGATGTTTCTAACGGAGCATTATTTTTTCACGCAATATATGTTCATCCAAATTGGAAACATATGATTAAAACTACACAACTCGGACCAATGATTTTTTATAAGGAACAAATTTAATCATGGAAAAGCCTGACATTATTGATAGACTTCGTGCATATGCTGAAGTTTGTGATATATTAGGAGCTTATACCGAAGCCAATTGTGCTTTTGATGCTATTGAAGAAATTGAAAATCTACGCAAAGAAGTAAATGCATTATATTCTCAAATGAAAGATATGGAAAAACAAATATCTTTTATATCATAACATGTTGACGTCTCGTAGCATAACGGTTAGTGCGCGCAGCTTATAACTGCAGGATCTGGGTTCGATTCCCGGCGGGACAACCAATTTGCGCTTGTAGCTCAACGGTAGAGCCGATCGCTCATAACGGTCTGGTTGGAGGTTCAAATCCTTCCGGGCGCACCAAAATTCTATAAGAAAGGAACCATATGTCATATTGGATATATACAAAAACAAATTGTAGTTATTGTACCGCGGCAAAAAATCTTTTGACTTCTAAGAATATTCCTTATGTGGAATTTAATATTGAAAAAGTTGAATATTTTAAGGAGATGCTTCTTACTGAAGTACCACACGCAAAAACTGTTCCTCAAATCTTTGAAGACGGAAAATATATTGGTGGATATAATGAATTAGTTGAAAGGATTAAAAATAATGATACTACCAATACACTATATGGATGATTTAAAGTCTAATATTTGTCAAATCAAGTTTACAAAAAAAGATGGTGCAATTCGTAATATGTTGTGTACCTTGAATGAAAAATATTTACCCATTCAAATTAATCCCGAAGAACAAGCACAAAAACGTAAAGAAAATACAGATGTAGTTTCAGTTTGGGATACCGAAGCAAACAACTGGAGATCGTTTCGTAAGGATTCTATAATTAATTTTGTAGTGTATCAAAATGTCTAAACTGACACGGTGGGAATATATACGAGCAGTAGTCGCAAAATGGATTATAATTAATATTGCTGCTCGTATTAGTCCATTGGCAGTATTATCTTTTTGTCTAGAAGTAGCAAAAGATTATCAAGATAGATATATTGAAGATATTGAAATTGAAGAACCAGAAATTAATAAATTATGATTGTAGGATTTACTTGTGGGGCATTTGATCTATTACACCCCGGGCATATTACAATGCTAGAAGAATGTAAAAATAATTGTAATTATTTAATAGTTGGACTACACACAGATCCAACTATTGATAGGCCAAATGATAAGCAAAGACCCATTCAATCAGTTTTTGAACGATATATTCAATTAACAGCATGTAAGTTTGTTAATAAAATAGTACCATATGATACAGAAAAAGACTTAGAAAATATGATGGCCACATTACCCATAAATATTAGATTCTTGGGTTATGAATATAATAAAACTAATTTTACTGGTAAAGATATTTGTGACCATAAAGGAATCACAATCTTTTTCAATTCTCCCAGAATGCATTCATATAGTTCAACTGATTTGAGAAAAAGGATTAAATAGTATGAGTTTTAGTAATATTTTTTTTAATGAAGTAGTAGATATTGCAACACAAATTGATACCAATAAAATTGAAGATATAGCCAAGAGCCTTCATAAAACACAAATTAATAAAGGTCGTGTATTTGTTCTTGGTGTAGGCGGTTCGGCCGGTAATGCTTCTCATATGGTCAATGATCTTCGTAAATTATGTAATATTGAAGCTTACGCCCCGACAGATAATTCAAGTGAGCTAACTGCTCGAACAAACGATGAAGGGTTTGATACAATCTTTGAACAGTTTCTTCAAGTAAGTCGATTTAATAAAAATGATACTATTTTTGTTTTATCGGTTGGAGGCGGTAATGAAGAAAAGAATGTTTCGATTGGTTTGATCAAAGCAATCAAATACGCTAAAGAAAAAACTGGAACAGTTCTTAGTATTGTTGGAAAATCCGATGGATATGCAGCCCACAATAGCGATGTTTCTATTATCATACCTATAGTAGAACCTACTAGAATAACACCACACTCAGAAGCTTTTCAGGCAGTAGTATGGCATTGTTTAGTATCTCATCCAATTCTTCAAATGAATAAAACGAAATGGTAAAATCGGTCTTTTTTGATAAAGATGGTGTATTATCGCCTATGGTTGGCACACCACCACATGGTGCTTGGAATATGAAAGATATTATATTTTTTAATAATTCAAAACAAGCTATTCTTCTAATTCAAGACCTTGGATATAAAACCTTTATGGTGACTAATCAACCCGATCCTGAAGTTACAGATGAATTTCATGATGAAATGATGAAACTCTATATGACATATTTTTGTTTTGATGATGTTATTTCATCTAGAATACGTGGATCAAATAGTTATAAACCCAATACAGGTATGATAGATTATTTACGTAGTATTCATAATGTAGACATCTCTAAGAGTTTTTTTGTTGGCGATAGGTGGAGAGATGTGGTATGCGGCCACAATGCCGGTCTGAAAACTATATGGATTAAAAATGGCATATTCGATGAATATGAATGCCCAAAAGAATATGAAAATATTAAGCCCGATTATGAGGCAGAAAATGTTTTTGAAGCTTGTTCACTGATATGGAGTCTAAATAAATGATTAAATTATTTGCCGATGGTGCCGATATGAATGGTATCATTGAAGCCGCCGCCAATCCAAATATACTAGGATTTACTACTAATCCTACTCTTATGCGTCAAGCCGGTGTTACTGATTATACAGAATTTGCCAATACGTTGATTGCAAAATTAGCAAGTCTTCGTCCTGACACATGTTTAAGTCTTGAAGTTTTTGCGGATAATGATTCAGATATTATTCGTCAGGCCCGTCTAATTGATAGCTGGGGCAAAAAGTATAGTTATCATGTATATGTTAAGATCCCTATTATGCATACAGACGGTACACCTACATACAATCTTATTAAGCAACTCAGCGATGAAGGCATTTCATTAAATGTCACGGCAGTGTTTACGCTTGAACAGATTAAAAATGCTGTTAATAATCTAAATACAGAAGTTCCAAGTATTGTGTCGGTATTTGCCGGACGTCTTGCTGATATTGGTATTGACCCCGTTAATATTATTGTAGATGGTATTGATTATTGTTATGAATATACAAATCATAATAAATGTGAATTTCTATGGGCCAGTTCCCGTGAGGCATTTAACTATATTGAAGCGGATGGTTGTGGCTGTCATATTATTACAATGACGCCCGATCTAATTAAGAAAGTTCATGGATTTGGCATTAAAAATCCAACACAATTTTCTAAAGAAACTTGTCAAATGTTCTTTAATGATGCTGTGGCATCAGGCTACACTATATAAAATGTATGAAAGGTAAATAAAATATGGCATTTGAAGAAAATGAAATTTCAGCTAAAGCTAATGGCGGAACAGAAATTGCTAAACGTAAGCTTGCAGAATTACTTGATCCAGAACTTTTAAGTAATTTTCAAATTATTTGTTCTCGCCCAAGAGATTTAGATATGGAAAAGATCCGTATTTTTTGGTGTCATGATTTGCCAGAAGATCCAGAATCACAAAAATTCCAAGATAAACAGTTTCAAGACAATTTTCATAAATATGTTTTTATTAGTAATTGGCAATATCAACGATATCAGCTTATTCATAGAATTCCTTATGATAATAAATCTATTGTATTAGAGTCTGGTATTGATCCGGCTCCATCATCTGCCTTGATTAAACCAAATGATAGTAAGATACATTTAGTTTATACATCTACGCCCCAGCGTGGTCTAGAAATATTAATTCCTGTATTTAAACATTTGGCCAAAAAATATCCAGAACTTCATCTTCATGTATATTCAAGTTTTAAGATATATGGCTGGGATGATGCAGATAAATCGTTTGAGCCTTTATATAATGAGGTCATTAATCATCCTCAAATGACATATCATGGATTTGTACCAAACGATAAACTTAGAGAAGAGTTAAATGGATATCATATTTTTGCATATCCATCGATATGGCTTGAAACGAGTTGTAGAGCTATGCTTGAATCAATGTCTGCGGGACTTCTTTGTGTTCATCCAAATTATGGAGCTTTATCAGAAACATCTGGTGGATTAAATCTTATGTATCAAGGAAATCGTGAAGATCAGAATATACATGCCAACATATTTTCCAGTCATTTAGATGCTGCAATACAACTAATTAAAGATGAAAACTATTCTGATATAATCGGATTCAATAAATTTTTTGTCGATGGTAGATATAACATTAACAGAATTAAAACCCAATGGGAAATTATGTTAAAAGCATTGCTTGAACAATATCCAACTATTGAATCACGAAAAAAGCCTAAAGAAATGTTTATTTTTAAGACAACACCATGATCATTTCAAAAACTCCACTTCGTTTAAGTTTCTTCTCTGGTGGAAGTGATATGCCATCATTTTATAGTAAAGAAAAAGGTGCTGCATTATCCGTAACTATCAATAAATTTATTTATGTTATGGTTCACAAAACTCCTCATCTTGGAATCAAAATTATGTATGACTCAATTGAAGAGTTTAAAGATATTGAGGATATGCAACATCTAATTACTAAAGAAGCACTAAAATACTATTCTATAGATAAAGAAATTACCATTGCTTCAATATCTGATATTATATCAAAAGGCTCAGGATTAGGCTCTTCTTCTGCATTTACTGTCGGATTAGTTAATGCTTTATCATCTTCTCGTTGGGAAATTTCATCTCGAAAGTATTTAGCCGATGTAGCATGTGAAATTGAAATGAATAAGTGTAATTATCCGGTTGGTAAACAAGATCAATATGCAGCCGCATATGGTGGATTTAATTTATTCGAATTTGAAAAAGATGGAAATGTTTCTATTAATAGTATAAATATATTGCGTAAAGATATTACTAAATTAGAAGATAATCTTTTATTGGTATATAGTGGAAAAAGCCGATCCGCCAATAGCATTTTGCAAAAACAACAAACCGCCATGAAAGATGCTGATAAATTTAAATTAGTTTGTCGTTCTAGAGATAAAGCTTATAGTGCTTCTAAATATCTTGCTGATGGGGATTTTGATAGTTTTGGTGATATGCTTCATTCATCTTGGATAGATAAAAAAGAAGTTGTAAAAGATATTACTAGCAATTATTTTGATATGATATACTTAAAAGCTATGGAAAATGGAGCTCTTGGTGGTAAATTGATGGGCGCCGGCGGCGGAGGATTCTTTGTTTTTTATGTTCCTAAAGATAAAAGAGAAAAAGTGATTAAATCAATCACCACTGATACTGAATGTAGAATTTATGATTTTGCTTTTTATGATCATGGAAGTCGTATCAATTGCGAGTGTTAAAATAAATACATAAAACTATAAAAAATATGTTTTATTAATTAATAAAGGAAAACATAATGAAACTATTACAAATATTTGCTATTTTGGCAACTTTGTTAATATGTAAACCCGCATTGGCCACACCAGCCGTTTATTTTGGAGCATATGTTAATCCAGAAGGATTATCTGTGCAAAAATCAGACATAGATGATTGTTCTAGAACAGTTCGTCAAATGGCCGCGTTTAAAAGTTTGACAGGAACATATCCAACGTATGCTCATTGTTGGATTAATAATGGTGTAGTTGATCCAAAAGATCCAGGAAAATTTCCAATTGATAGTTTAAATAAAATGTATGCTTTGGGAATTACTCCAGTTCTTAATGTAAGATGTGATACTCCGGCTAGATTATTGGCCGGCGCGGATGATGTATATTATCGTAATTTTGCTAAAGCGGCCGCCGCCTTTGGTCATCCTATTTTATTTAGAGGAACGGGGTGGGAATTTAATATTTCTGATATTCATAGCTGTAATACTCAAAGCAATCCCGCCGGGTTTGTTGCAGGATGGCAGCATATTCATGATATATTTGTTCAAGAAGGAGCAACAAATGTATTATGGGCTTGGGTTCCAGCCGCCCCGAGAGTTCCGGCCGCGGTACTTCCTTTTTATCCTGGAGATGTATATGTAGATAGAATAATGTTTGATCATTATCCTGCTGGAACAGAAGAAGAAGATTTTACAGCAACAACTAATCCTTTACCAGCAAATTTAACATATTGGTGTAATCGAGGCAAATCATGTGGTATTGCTGAAACTGCGGCTTTACCACAAAATCAATCGGCTTTTTTTAATTCAATAACAAACTACTTACTCGGTAAAACGTCATATCAAGTTCCCGTCAATTTTAATATGCTTTTGATTTTCGATTGTCCCGGCGGTGAAAATGCTGGACATGCTAATGCGCCATGGCCTTTATCTTCTACTGGTGCATCCGCCTGGCGTAATATGGTGAATGTCATTAATCCAGCATCAATAAAATAGTCTTGAAAATATACATTAAACAAATAACAATGATGGGGTTTAGATAATTTTATGCAAAATACTGCTCCAGTCATAAATGAATCAAAAACAACAAATATAATTCAATTTCCAGGCATTAATAAAAATTTTATAAATTCTGCTTCATTAGAAGAACTTATGGAGCAAGCTACTCAAAATAGAATAGATTTTGTAGAATTTATGGTGTCTGATATATTAGAAGAACTTTTTTTTAAATTGAATATTGTAGGATTTGATTTTAATGATGCTGCTTATATAAAAGATATGATGTTTGTATCAGAATCTCTAAAATCTCTTATATTAAAATCAATGGGCATAAATCATGGCTTGCAAATAGCAGCAGAAGAACTTATAGATTTTAAAAATGACGATTGACATTTATTTTTGATATTATATAATTAGAATATAAATTAATTGAGGTAACATTGTGATAATCGTTGACTTTTCTCAGATTATGATTTCTACGCTAATGGCGCAGATTGGTAATCATAAAAACATTAAAATAGAAGAAAATATTGTCAGACATATGATTCTGAATTCTCTTCGTAATCATAGATTAAAATTTTCTAATGATTATGGAGAAATGATTATTGCTTGTGATGATAAGCATTATTGGCGTAAAGAAATATATCCTTATTATAAGGCCAATCGCAAAAAAGATCGTGATGCTTCTGAACTAGATTGGAATTCACTATTTGAAATCTTAAATAAAATTCGCCAAGAAATAAAAGATTTTATGCCTTATAAGGTAATTCAGGTAGATCATGCTGAAGCCGATGATATCGTTGCAACTTTAACTAAAGAATTTTCTTATCAAGAAAAGATTTTAATTCTTTCTGGTGATAAAGATTTTGCTCAATTGCAAAAATATCCAAATGTTAAGCAATATAGTCCTATTCTAAAAAGATTTATTGTCTGTGACAATCCAGACCTCTTTTTAAAGGAACACATTATTAGAGGTGATGCTGGAGATGGTATACCAAATTTTTTATCTCCAGATAATGCATTTGTAATGGGAATTAGACAAACGCCGGTTACTTCAAAAAAGTTGGCTGGCTGGATTTTACAAGAACCGAAAAATTTTTGTGATGAATATATGCTTAGAAATTATAAGCGCAATCAACAACTTATTGATTTAGATTTTGTTCCTGATGATATTGCAAATCAAATTTTAGAACAATATTCTTCTCAAAATAAAGATCGTAGTAAACTTTTTAATTATTTTGTAGCTAATAAACTCAAAAATTTAATGGAACACCTAAATGACTTTTGATTATAACAAAATTGCATTTAATTTATATACCATGAGATATCAAAAATCAAATTATTATAAATTGCCAATTAAAGATCAAAAGCTATGGATACAATACGCTAAAGATGCTACATTATATTTTAAAACTATATTTGGAGAAAAATAATGCAATTAGGTATATCAGAAATTTTTGATAAAATTGATTTGCAAGAAGATCGTAATACAAGACAAAACATGTTGGCGGGATATATTCAAAATCAAGGAGTAATGGCTATTCTAAGATTAGCGTATGATCCAAACCTTGTATTTAATCTTCCTGCAGGCGATCCTCCATATAAGCCGTGCCAATATGGAGATCAACAGGCAATGCTTTATCAAAGTCTTAGGAAAATGTATTTGTTTATTGGAGACGGAAATCCAAATGTTTCTCGTGCAAAAAGAGAAGCACTTTTTATAAATATGCTTGAGTCTCTTGATCCAGCAGATGCCAAATTAATTTTAGCTGTAAAAGATAAAAAGTTGCCTTATTCAAATATTGATGAAGATTTAGTAAGAGATACATTTCCACAATTACTTCCACAAAAATTGGAAATTAAACAAGAAACTTTAACTCCAAAAAAGCCAGCAACAAAACCAAAAGCAAAAATTCCAGCATAAGGATGGACTAAACTAAAAATGAGCAAAAGTAGAAAAGTAAATAAATATTATGATGATTATAATGAAGATGAATATGATTCTTATGCTTATGAAGAATATCGAGAACGAAAAAAGAATAAGCGAATTACTTCTGCTATTAAAACAAAAAGTATCGATGATTTAATTCGGTTATCCGATGATGATTATGAATAAGGAGTAATATATTATGTCATATTGGGGATATCATACCCTTCTCGATTGCTCAGGATGTGATAAGAGATCAATTACATCTCCGGAAATTTTAAGATCGTGGATTGAATATTTAGTAAAAAAAATCAATATGATTCCATATGGAGAACCACAAATTGTTCATTTTGGGCATAATGAAGAACATCTTGCCGGTTGGACTGTGATTCAACTCATTGAAACTAGTAATATAACGGCACATTTTTGTGATAATAGTTGTGAATTGTATCTCGATGTTTTTTCGTGTCAAGAATATAATATACAAGACGTGATAGATACAGTAAATCAATATTTTAAACCAAATAAAATTAGAAAAACATTTATTACAAGACAGGCAGATTAATGATTTTAAAATTTGATAATGAACAAGCTAAGTCATTACATTATGTTTATACTCATGCCGCAGAGAGAATTTCTTATCCTGGAAAATTTAGAGCCTATTGGAATGAATCTGATTATTTTGTGATAGAAGTATTAGATGAAATAAATACTTTAAAGGAGACATGATGCCAATTTATACGTTCCATGATAATAATACTGGAGAACAATGGGATGATTTAATGGGCATCTCTGAGGCAGATGTTTTTTTAGAAAAAAATCCACATATTAAAAAAGTTCCTGTATCTATAAATCTTATTGGTGGTGTCGGAGATCGTATACGTCCCGATAATGGAATGAAAGAAGTTTTTTCTAGGATTGCTGAAGCCAATCCAACAACACCACTTGCCGAAAGATATGGTTCAAAAGGCATCAAAGAAAGTAAAACCAGAAATGCTCTTAACAGAGTTCGTAAGAAACTCGGGGGATCGATGGTATAAAAATTTTTTATGTGCAAGTGACTCAATAGTAACCTTAAAAGGAGTCCCATGGCTAACAGAACTTCAAGAAAACAAAATAAATTATTAAGAGTAAAACCACTTGAAGAACAAAACAATTTGAAATTAGCCAGAATAACACCAATAACAGAAAATCAAAGACGAACCTTTGATTTATATGATGATGATAAAAATTTGTTATTATATGGAACAGCAGGTACGGGTAAAACGTTTTGTGCGCTTTATCTTGCACTTGAAGAATTATTATCAAAACAATCAGAATACAATAAAGTAGTCATTGTTAGATCGGTAGTCCCAACCAGAGATATGGGATTTTTACCCGGGAGTGCTAGAGAAAAAGCCTTAGTATATGAATCACCGTATTATTCAATATGCACCGAGCTTTTAGGGCGTGGAGATGCATATGAATTACTCAAAAGAAAAGGCGTCATAGAGTTTATGACTTCTTCTTTTGTTAGAGGAATTACATTAAAAGATTGTATAGTTATAGTAGATGAATTTCAAAATATGAATTTTGAAGAGCTTCATTCAGTGATTACACGAGTTGGAGAAAACTGTAAAATTATTTTTTCCGGCGATTGCAATCAAAATGACCTTCGAAGAGAAGAAAGTGGATTTTATAAATTTGTAAAAATTCTTTCGGGAATGAATAGTTTTGGAATAGTTGAATTTGATATTGAGGACATAGTCCGAAGTAAAATGATAAAAGAATATATTATTAGAAAAGAACAATATGAATCAAAAACAATTCGCGCACAACCTTTACACCCCGCTTTTGCTCAATAGAGAAGATACTGATGCTGGGCGCTTTTATGTTCTTCCTGATGGAACTAAAGCGCCCAGTGTTACTACCGTTCTTGGTTGGGAAAAAAAAGAAGGTTTAATAGAATGGCGTAAAAGAGTTGGTGAAGAAGAAGCCAATAGAATTTCAACTAAAGCGGCAAATCGAGGAACAAAGCTTCATTCTATAATTGAAGATTATCTTAATAATAAGCAAATTGATTTTAAATCATTAGATATAGGAACAATTGATCTTTTTACTTCTGTTAAAGAATATTTAGATGATATTGAAGAAGTTTATGGAATAGAAGTTCCTTTATTTTCAAAACATCTTGGAGTAGCGGGAACGGTAGATTGTGTAGCTAAGTTTAGAAATAAGCGATTTATTTTAGATTGGAAAACGTCCAATCGTCCAAAAAAAATAGAATGGATTGATGGGTATTTTATGCAAACCGCGTGTTATGCAGTTATGTATGAAGAATGTACAGGCAATCCTATAACTAATCTTGGCGTTTTAATAGCTGTAGACAATGATAGTCCTCAATTTTTTCAGCAAAAGCGTGATAGGTGGATTGATAAAGCAATAAATATCATTAATAGTTATTATGACTATCATGGATTAAAACGCAATGGAAGAACAATCTGAGAAATACGTAAAAAAATATATGATAGCATATGTTAATCCTAATAATAAAAAAATAGAGATGTTAGAATTAAACTCTACGACTCTAAAAGATGCTCTTTTTTTATCTAAATGCTTATTTGGAGAAGCCGGTCCTAGACATCTTTATTATAAAAAATATTAATGGAGTAATTAATGAGTAATTTTTATATAGATGTAATTCAAAAAAGTCCTTTATTTCATACTACAAATAGAGTCAATGATCTTAATATGTTGTTTCCTGCATTTAGAACAAAAATAGAGGCATTGCTTATTGAATCTGAAAAGAATGAAGCGCCTCTTATGGTTTTAGAAACTTTTAGAAGCAGTGAAAGACAACTTCAGTTATATGAGGCAAAAGCCACACAATTAAAAACTGTTGGTGTACATCATTACGGGTTGGCTGTTGATATTGTAAAAAAAGTCAATGGCGAACCTTCCTTTTTTGGTGACTTTTCATTTCTCGGTAAGTTAGCAAAAAATCAAGGTTTAATATGGGGAGGTGATTGGGGAGAACCAAATAAGCCTCACACATTTAGAGATATGGATCATATTCAATTTATTCCTGTGTCCGATCAAAATAAACTTTTTGCCGGAACATGGTATCCTAGTTGACATTTATATTAAAATATAATATAATGAGATTATGAATAGGAGTACAAAATGCAATATGAAGTAAAATTTGAACAACAAAAAGAAATGGTTGATTTTTTATCATCTTGTAGATATGATGATTATGTAACATATTTTGACCCGACTAAAGGATGGATTTTGAATCTAAATGAACGATACAGATATAATGAACGCACTTTCGAAAGTTGCGGAATCAGTTGAACCTTTTGCGAGGGCCCGGCTAGCCGCCGGTTTAGTTTATAAAAATGACATTATCTCAATTGGAACCAACAAAAACAAGTCTCATCCTTTTCAAAAAAAATATGGCACAAATTCTGATGCCATTTTTCTTCATGCAGAAACCGATGCAATTTATAATGCAATTCGTAAATATGACGCCGAAATCGTATCGAAATCGACGTTGTATGTATATCGAATTAAGTGGGAAAACGAGAAAAAACGACGTCTTATATCGGGATTAGCAAAGCCGTGTGTAGGTTGCCAAAGGGCAATAGCTACGTTTAACATTAAAAATGTATGTTATTCTCTTGATGAAGAAGGATATGATTATCTATGAATTTGGTAAAATCTACATTTTCAGCATATACAAAAACTGGAGCATTTATTCATTGTAGATGGTGTAGAGATGCATTAGGTTGGCCAATATTAGAAAATCCAATATATGATGAAAAAAAACATATGTGGATTTATGTGTTAGAATATAATAAAGATGATATAATGGGTGCTATTAAAAAAAGAGTGGCTGAAGAATTAGAAAAAAAATATCAAAGAGCCGAAGAAGAACAAGCTAAAGTTAAATCTAAAAGAAAGAAATCCCGTGTCTGAAGAAAACAAAACCAGTATGAAAGATTTTTTTAGTAGCCCAGAATATAAAGAACTTACTGAAAATATCAAAAAAGCAACACTTGAGGAAGAAAAAGCCAACAATGAATTCTGGGAAAATTTATCTTATGATGATCAGCTTAAAGCATTTTATTCTGTAATTAAGCGATTGGTTCAGGGTGAATTAAAAGATCATGGAACATATCGTTGGGTGTTATATGATGTATTTAATTTTGGACCCGAGTCATATGGTATTGGTATGGATTGTGGATATATGGAACTTCATAATGCAATTTATACCTCAAAAGATTTACATTTATGGGCTAAGAGTAATGGATATACAAAGAACGAATCTTAATATTGAACCACACATTACAGTATTTTTAGTATCTTTTGTAATATTGTTTATTATATTTAAAAATTTTTTTAGGAGATAAATTATGCCGCGATATTTGGTGGAAACAATTTCTATGTTTCGTGAGCGATATGTCATAGAAGCAAAAGAAGAAGAACATGCTCTTGATGAAGTTACAATGAATATATTGGGCGATTATAATGAAAATTTTAAAGAATTTTCACAATATCATATTGGAGAAACGATTACATCTTCTCGTGAAATTGCTGATGATGAATATCTAAAACTTTTTGATAGAGATAATGAGTATCTTAAAGATTGGACAACCGAAAAAAAGTGGCAATTTGTTAATGTAATTAATTATGACGATTAATTAATCCAAATAGATAAATTATGAATATTTTTTATGTAGATTCTAATCCTAATATTGCCGCACAGTGTCTAGTTGATAAACATTGTGTAAAAATGATTCTTGAGTCGGCGCAATTATTGTCAACAGCACACCGTGTTCTTGATGGTGAACAATATGTTGATCAAACACAGACTGGACGTAAAGTTAAGCGGTGGAGATTAAATGATGCCCGTGAAAACATTATGTACTCGGCCACACACACCAATCATCCTAGTGCCGTTTGGTGTCGGCGATCGATTGAAAATTATTCTTGGCTTGTAGATCATATGTTTGCCCTTATGGATGAATATCAATATCGATATGAAAAAATTCATAAAGTCAAATCTAGTGGATTAGGATTTCATTTACAATCACCACCGTATAATCTAAAAGATTGGGACTTTACTATTCCACCTTCTGCTATGGCACCAGAATATATTATCAGCGATAATCCAATAGAAAATTATCGCCAATATTATAAACGAGCAAAAATTCATCTTCATGCTTGGAAAAAAAGAGAAAAGCCAGATTGGTTATAATATAAATACCTTATATTCTTAAATAAGGTATAATCATGCTTACATTCAAGTTTTTTTTGATTGAAGGATCACCCGCAGGTGGCATACAGCATATTGAACACCCGGCCGATAGAACATTTGATGGCCACGATGCTGCTCAACATGCTATAGATACTCTTAAGGGTGCAACCGAAAGTTCTACTCCTATTTCGCGTAAAATTGATGATAAGCTGTCTTATCAAGTCATGCGAGATAAAGATGGCAGAGTTGGTGTAAAGTATAAGGGCGCTGGTGCTCAATACAATTTTAGTCCAGAAGACATTGATAAACAACATGGTCATAAACCTTACTTAGCACACCCATTAAAACTTCTTCTAGAGCATCTTCCTAAAGTTCTTCCTAAACGTGAAGGAGAATGGCAAGGCGGATATATGAGCGATCCATCTACAAGGACTATCTCTAATGGAAGAATAAGTCATACACCAAATACAATTGAATATTCTGTACCGACTAACACCAAAGAGGGTAAGAAACTTCAACAATCTAAAGTCAGTACGGTTATTCATTCAGAACTTACGGGTCCGAACAGGGAAGCTCATCCTGTTACGGACCTTTCTGAGTTTGGAGAGCATCCTGATGTTCATCTTGTAAGTCATCTAGTATCTCATGATGAACAGCATAATATTGATCCTGTAATGAAACGCCGGGTTTTAAATCATTTGAATCAGGCTCAAAAACTCATGAATAATCATACTCATGATCATCATGTAGGACACGAAGATACTCTTAGATCATATATCAATTCTACTGTTACTAGTGGAGAAACTCCAACAACTGAAGGATATATTAATCATTTAAATAAGCATCATCAAAAACGAATCGATTCTGTAAAAACACAAAAAACAAAAGATGTCAAAGCCGCTGAAAGAGATGCTGCTTTAGCACATGTAAATAAAAATAAAAAGGCATTTGACAAATCATTTAAAATCCATGGTCATGTTCAAGAAGCAACCAATTTGCTTTCTAAAGCATTAGCAAAGACTGCCCATGGTGGATATGGCCATGCGATTAACGGAGAAGAAACTGGCCCAGAAGGATTTGTCGCGGGTGGTTTAAAGATTGTAGATCGCAAGGGATTTTCGGCAGCAAATAGGGCCCGCTCAGCGGTACTTAGAGCATCAAAGACACTAGGAGCTAAAGTCTAATGGGAGATTTTCTCGACAAAATTATGAAGCGACTTAACGCTGCTAAGGGTCAAAGTAATGCTATCAATAATGGTAGAACTATGACTGGTGAACATCCCAATCAAATTCTAGTTAATCCTGACGTTCAAATGAGAACTGAAAGTTTTGCAAAGTTTATATCATATAAAATACTTAATGAAGAAAATCGAGGAATTACATATGAAGGGAAGTTTCATGATGTTTTAAAAAATGATAATATGATATCTTCAGATGAAAAGCCTCCCGGATCTACCAAAGGTATTGATTTTTCACTTCTCAATAAAAGAGAAAAAGCAGGTGAAGACGAACCAAATGTGTATCATGGTGAAGTTAAACACAGCGGCACTAGAGCGGCATTTGGACAACTTACGCTAAACCATGATCCAGAAAAAGGCGAATGGCATATTTCTGATAATGTTAGAAGACAGCATCCAGAATTTGCTAGGGCAATAGAAAATTCGCATCATGAGAGTGGAAAATCTTTTTTAGACCACATCAATGAAACTGTTCCTCCTCCAACTAGAGGCACAAGATCATTGAGCGGGCAAAGTAATGTTTATAGTCAAGAAACAGATTTATCTCCCATGCATGCCTATTTGAAAGATCATGGTGTAGACGTACTTCATGTTGGAACACATGGAACATATAGAGCAGGATTATCCCAAGAAAAAGATAGAACAGGAACTAATCTTCCTCCTGCAACTGGAACGGGACGTTTTCGTGTTAGAGGAAAACATTCATCGGGGAATTTGACTGTACAGTTTTCTCCAACACAATTAAATCCATCCAATATCAATCTTGAAAACCAAGAAGATAGAAATTCTATCAAAAAAGCTTTGGGGCATACTGATCAAACCACACAAACGGCTACTCCTCCTTCTACTGCTCCTACAAAATGGGCCGAATCTGTTGATCCGACAAATATGCATCGTCGGCATCATGTGATGTTTTTTGGTAGAGTCAATCCACCACACGCTGGGCATGAAGTTGCGTATAATCTAGTCAAGAAACTTGCTAAAAAATATAACGGTACTTCTAGTATGATTTTATCTAGGACTCATGATAACAAGAAGAATCCTCTTACTCCAGAACAAAAAGAAGAACACGCTAAGAAAGCTTTTCCAGATGTCGTTACTCAGGTAGCAGACAAAGATCATCCAACCCTATTACATCAACTTTCTAGACTTCATGAAAACGGTGTTACAGACTTACATATGGTTGCTGGATCTGATCGCATTCCAGAGTATGAAAAACTCATAAATCAATATAATGGCCAGCATGGTACACATGGGTATTATAATTTTAAATCAGTAAATCTACATTCAGCAGGGGAAAGAGATCCGGATGCCGAAGGCACTGCTGGAGTATCTGCTTCAAATCAAAGACTACATGCACAAAACGGTAAATATGAAAACTTTGCAGCGGGTGCACCCAGCACTATGAAACCAGACGATGTGAAGAAGATGTATGATGATGTTCGTTCTGGATTAGCTCCTCCAAAACCATCTAAAGAAAAACCTTGCGATAAGTGTGGCCGTGTTGGATGTAAAGTACATAAGGATTAATCATGGAATCTTCAAGCAAACCCACTTCTTCTAAGACTTCAGCCGCTATTACTAGCATTCCTAAGACTAATAAACCCATTAAGACGAGTTTTAGGACTGGAAATGCTCCTGGATTTAGAAGTAAACCAGAAGTGTCTACTCCACCAGAAGCGGTAGCTTATCAAAAAGCTTCTATTCAGAAAGCATCACAGGCGGCAAAAAACAGCGCCAAGGTCGTTAAGTTAGCAGCAGCAGCCGTACAAGCTTCAGCCAAGAGAACAGCAGAAGCTGCAGCACAAAGGGCAAAAATTACAACAGCGCATAATAAACAAGAAATACATGCTGGTCAACTACACAATCAGAGTATACAGTACGCTAATAATGCTAGAACGAGACCCGCTCAACCTCAAAATCCTCAAAATGCCGGATCTAAAAATCAGTTTGAAGAGACCAAACCAAAGAAGTATAAAAAGGCGCCAAATTTTAAGGATAAGCAAATAATGGGAATGAATGCTACATTTGGCAATAAATCGGGTTCTGGCGCAGGCAATACTACTCAAGTAACAGATAATCCATATGAATCGGTTCGTTACAACGTTCCTTTTGATAGAAAAAGCGCAAAAGATAAACCAATCGGTTATGATAAGACTGTAGAACCCGAAGATAATAAAAAACAACTTCAGAGACGTAAAGCCATGAAGATCGTAAAAACCTATGTGGATGAAGAGGGTATCGGCGGAGAAGGTACGTCGGGCGGATGGGGTGGAGCAGATTTAGTAGATGGCGGCCGCCAAGATGGAGGAAAAAATTATATTTTATCAAAAAATCCTGATTCTAAAAATTATAAATTAAAAAAGAAATTTAAAGATGTCAGAGAGAGCGGGTTCACTGAACCTACTGGTGGAGGTGATACCGGAGGTGCTGCCGGAGATGGATTTCCAATATATGATAAAATGGATAATTTAATAACTGTTCCAGAAAAAGCAAAAGGAAAAAAGAAAATGAATTCTAAAATAGTAAAGCCTCACGATATTGAGGAAGGCGCCAAAGGCAGTCCAATGAAAGCAAAAGCAAAGGGCGCCATGCAAAGAGTTATAAAAAAAATACAAAAAGAAAAAGTTGGAACAGATGAGCGCCGATCAAACTTACAATGGCCGCTTCATAAATTAAAATCTAATACATATAATCCAGAAACAGAAGAACGTGAAACCGTTCATCATTATATTAGATCACCAAATAAACACGATGCTTTGGCTAAACTTCAAAGATCCTTACATAATGAACCCCACAGTGGATTAAAATATCTTTCTATCGTAAAAGAAGAAGTTGAAAATATTGATGAACTTAGTCGAAGAACAATGCTTTCTGCATATTCATCTGCTATTAGTACTTCACCAAAAGATCCAAAGTCTCCTCAGAGACAAAGATTAAAAGATAAACTTATAAAAAGATTTCAAAATAATCCACCTTCTCAAGAACCTTCACCATTATTTGGGCCTGCTCGTTCAGGTATGCGTTTGAATAATGAAATAGAATATGATGATAATGTTGTAACTGAATTATCTGTACCAGAAGGTACGTCTGGTAAACGTAAAAAAGTATTCTCATCTCTTGTTCCTATTAGAATGGCAGATGGAACAATTAATATGTTACCACCAGGTAAAAGTGGAAGTTCGGGCCACTAATGAATGAAAAAGAACAGAAACTTCTAGATAGCTGGTCTAGACTTCTAGGTAATCCGGAAGTTTCTGATTCTACATTTGAAAAAATTGAAAAAAATATACAAAAAAAAGAAAGAGAAAGAAAACTACTAGAAAGTTTTGAAAATGCTCTTCTTGGAATTAAACCTGTAAAAGTTATTGATCATGAACCCATAAAGGTAATTGAACAACCAGCTATTCAAGAAATACTCGATTTAGAAGAAATAAAAGAAATAAAAGAAGATACTCCTGTAGAAGAGTCTTTTGTAGATGCAAGAAATTCTACAACAAGACAAATAACTCAACCAGTAAATACACCAGTAGAAAAACAACCTCAACTTCCAGATGATTTTGTCAGTAAATCAGTAGAAGCTATCAGTAAATCTATTGATAAAATTCCAGCAGATGAATTACCAAAAGATGAAGTTCCTCCAGCATTTCGCAAAGAAATGGATCTTCTTAAAAAATCAGTTTTGGATTTACATCAATTTGCTTCACGCATTTCACAAATGGGCGGCGGCGGAGCAGGCTCTATTGATGAACTTACGCTTAGAACAGTTTTAGTAACTACAGATTATACAGCCAATAAAAAAGATTATTATATTGGAGTTAATTGTCCAACAGCATGTACCATTACATTACCAAAAACAAATAAAAACGGTTTACAAATAATAATAAAAGATGAGAGTGGAAATTGTTCAATAAATAATATAACTGTAACTGCTCCTGCGGGCGGCTCTATAGATAATAATACAACGGTAATAATGGGTATCAATAATATGAGTTTGACATTTATCTATCGTAGTGGCTGGAGAATTATATAATGTCATATGTATTTACAAATTCTGTTTCTATTTTTAATAGTAATACAAATTCTATTAGCAATACAGAACCGCTTCCAATTACTGGTAATGTTGTTATTTTTAATAGTAATGGTTCAGCTATTAATGCTTCATCTAGACTTCCTGTAGATATTGGTAATAATACTATCTCTATCAGTGGCAATGTCAATGTCACCACAGCATCTAATGTAAGTATACACCAAAGCAATGGCGATAATATAACTGCTGCCGAAGCATTACCTGTTGCGATTAATAATTTTCCAAGTACATCTAATGTTCTCATTTTTAATAGTGATGGCTCATCTATTAACAATGTTAATCCTTTATTTACTACATTCAGTCCTTTTACTACTGAAGTTATAGGCAATGTTTTTATACAAACTTCTAATCAAATATCAATATATCAAAGCAATGGCGATAGTATAACTGCTGCCGAAGCATTACCTGTTGCGATTAATAATTTTCCAAATTCAGTAAACAGTTTATTGTATTTTGCTAATACAATACCCGTAAGTAATTCGGCTCCAATACCTGTTGATGTTATATCAAATACAACAAACTATGTATATACTCAACAGGCGCCTACGTGGTCCACAGACGCGCTATCAAAATTAAGAATATCTACTACTAGTAGTCAGAATTGGTTCGTTCCTGTAGTTGATGATGATATACTATACAGGTGGTCACAAATACTGAATGGAACTAATTCTAATAGTATATTCCTTGCCAATACATCAGAAATACAAATGACGAGTGGTAATACTGCTGGTGGGTATGCATATAAACAAACATATAATAGATATAAAATTATACCAGGAACATCACATACTCTTTATACTACAGTAAACTATGAAGTTACTGCTGGAGAATCTGGTGTTATTCGTAGAACTGGACTTTTTGATATTAATAATGGAATATATTGGGAACAAGGAAACACATCAGCAAATACTTTAGCAGTAGTTGTAAGGCGTCAAGTGGCAAATGGTTCTATTGTTGAAGATAGAGTATATGCTAATAGCTTTAATCAAGATAAATTAGATGGTACAGGACCATCTGGTATGAATATCTTTACTACTGGATTGAACAAATATTATACTTTTTGGTTTGATTTAATTGGAGGAAGAACTGGAAGAGTTAGATTTGGTCTAGGAACACCAATTGGACCACAAATTGTCCATATTCAAAGTTACTCTTCTCCTTCACTTATAGGTAATACTACATTTATTACTGATAATAGTCTTCCATTAAGACGTGAAATATTAAATGGATCTACCGGTTCATTTACCACAACAACACCAGTATTTAATATGTCAGGAATTGCTTTTCAATCAGACGCGGAATTGTCAAGTAATCCTTCTCCTACAACAGCATACAATGTTTCTGGATATATTCCTGGTACTACATTAACGCCTGTTTTGACTATCGGGCTTAGAGCAGGTTCTCCTTGGATAGGTTCTGATATTTCTCCTGGAGAATTTACAATTATAGATCAAAATAATCAAGGAAAAAATGCTACAGCAGATACATTTTTATACACTATAGTATATAATGCAAATGTTAATGGAACTTATGCCTATAATGGAAATTCTGCATTAATTAATGCAAATACTGGTAGGTCTAGTCGATATTGGACTTGGAGTAATACTGCTACAATAACCGGCGGATTGACTATATTATCTGGATTAACAGCTTCTGGCGCAGGATCAACAACATTTGATGGTATACCCGGAACATACAATCTGGGTTCTGATATAAATGGAAATCCTGCCACATTAACTCTTTGTATTCAAAACTTGCCGGGCAGTATTGGAGGAACCGCTAACGTTGTTTGTTCTTGGAATTTCATAGAAGAATTATAATGAAAAATTTTGGATCATTTACAGAACAAAAAATAAAACTAGTTCAAAAAAAATTGAGATATCAAGATTTTGACTTGGAACCCGTTATGAGTAAAGATACCATAGATTATCATTATCGTGGTCTAGCATCTAAGTATGTTGAAAGGTATAATAAAAATGAAGGCGATAAAGACTTTAATTTTGGGGGGGCTATTCTTCATAATTTATATTTTAGTCAATTCTGTGAACCGAATAAATCAAACTTTACAGGGACTGTAAAAAATAAAATAGAAGCAATATATGGTTCTTTTGCAAATCTTCAAGATAAAATTGAAGAAGAAGCTATGAAAATTCAAGGGTCTGGTTGGATTTATCTTGATGATTCTTGTAAAATTCATGTAATTCATAATCACGAATATCATCCGGGCATGAAGATTATGCTTTTGATTGATTGGTGGGAACACGCCTGGGCTTTAGATTATCGGGCCGATAAAAAAGAATATCTAAAAAACATTTATAAAATTATAGATTGGTCAGTAATAAGTTCTCGATTTATTTCCGTATTAAAAGAAGATTCTTCGGTTAATGCAATTCCTGCCGGTTCCCCCGGCCAAGAACAAGATATTTTGAAAAATCCGGGATTAATGCATAATAATAAATTAGAAGCATATAAAGCCGCAGAACATATGGCTTCTCAACAACAAGATCCAAATGATCGTGCTTATATTTTATCAAATAAATACTATCATAGAAGTGGTATAAAACAATTTGTTGTAATATATAATAAATCTTTGATATCACAAGCTCCAGATTGGAAAGAACGGGGATATACTATCATTGGCTGGGTTTCTCAAAAAGATGGTTCTGTTATTCGTAATATGAGTGGAAATTATATAAAAGGAGATCCTAATGAGCAAACTAACTGATGCATTAAAAGTTGTTTTGGCTGATACATTTGCATTTTATTTAAAAACTCATAATTATCACTGGAATGTAGAGGGTGCAGACTTCTACGAATATCATAAGCTATTTAATAAAATCTATGATGAAGTTTGGGAAGCCACAGATGCAGTGGCAGAACATATTAGATCATTAGATGAATATGCTCCCGGATCATTTAGTAGATTTTCCGAATTGACTACAATTTCAGATGCTACAACTATTCCCGATGGAGTGTCAATGGCCGGTCAATTATTAGATGATAATGAAAAAGTAATAATATCTTTAAGAAAAGCGTATAATGAAGCAGAAAAAGTTGGTGAAATTGGTGTCAGTAATTTTTTACAAGACAGAACCGATATTCACAAAAAACATTCTTGGATGCTTAGATCCACCATTAAAAATAAAATTTAATAAATAATAAGAAGTATAATTTTAGGAGATTTCAATGAAAGTTTACCACGAAGAATTCGGCGAAGGACATATCATCAATTCAACAGAAGTATATGATGAAGATGGTGATATTTTATCTGCCGATGTTATGTTTGATCACGGCATTGAGTCTGGCGTTGAACTTTCAGAAAAACTAACAAAGAAAATGACGGCCGGCAATGTCATTGATGATTTTGTTCACTCTGATGATCCTAAGTTTGCTGGTAAGTCAAAAGAAGAACGTAAGAAGATAGCTCTCGGTGCTTATTATGGAATGCACCCGGAATTAAAGAAAGAAGAGACTGAATTAAAAGAAAAAGCAAATGAAGAAGTAAAAATTGAAGAAATGACCGCTCCTCTTTGGGGAACAGGAATCAGCAAGTTCCGTTCTTTTATTGAAGAAGAGGATGCTCCAGTAAAGCGTGGCCGCGGTCGACCAAAAGGTTCAAAATCTTTTGGTGCTGCTAAAAGAGCTGGAATGACTTCAGATGAAGCCGGTGGTCCATCTGAACCACCTTCATTCACAGATCAATTAGGGAAGGCCGCTGATAGTAGAGAAGGCGGTCATGTTAAATTTGATGATAATAATGTTCATCATATTTCTAGGGCTCATGCTACAGCCGCACTTTATCATCTTGGTAAACCAGAAAAGCCAGCAGATAAAGATAGAATGAGAAAGCATATGGGAGCTTCTAAAGAAAATTTTGATAAAGTAAGAAAAAGCGGTGGACAAATGCCTACGCCAGAAGCACCGTATGATCCAGATGCAAAAATTAAAGCAAAAACCGCTAAGATTGTAGGTGAAGAAGAACTTAAAGGCAATCAAAAGAAACTTGATAAAAATCACAATGGCCATTTAGATTCAGAAGATTTTAAATTACTCAGACAAGAAAAGAAGCCTATGAAAGAAGAAGTCGAACCCAAAGCTTCTGTTTATGTCGAAGCTAATCGCTATCGTGCAGTAGAATCTGCCGTTCGTGAAATTATAGCTCAAAATCGTAATATTCGTGAAGAAGCTAAAGAAGCTGAATGGCGTCGAAATAATCCGAATTTGGTTAAGGATTAATACTTGCCGGTCATACATAAAAATATTACTATATTAAATAGACAGGAAGCCGTGCCAAAGATTAAACACAATGATTCTGTTCATTTAAAAATATCAGATGATCCTACTATAAATATTACTGTTGTGCATAACCCAGATGTCGTCGAGAAACCCTCTGAGTATGTTTCTAAGATGTTTCATATAAATAAATAGAATAAACACTCGTAAGGAGAAAAAAAATGCCATTATGGAGAGCCTCAGACCAAGCCAATAGTGCACCCAAGTTTCTTGGTGTATTAGCTAAAGATAAGGCATATGCACAAACAGCAAATGTTACTTCTATTTCTAATGCAACTTTTACATCAAATCAAACTGCATATACTGTAACTACATCTGTTGCAAATGTAGCTCAAGGTAATTCAATTATGGTTGGATTGCCATCTACACAAAATGTTTTTCCGGGACAAGTGCTATATTCTGCTGCTACCAATGCTACTGGTAGTGGAAGTTGGTCAAATGGCGCTATAACAGTGCTTAATATTATTAATACCACAGCAGTTACTTTATCTTCGCCTTCTCCTATTAGTAATCAAACTGCAAATATGACTTTTACCACAAGTAATATTATTGGAAATTTAACCTCTACTTCTGGCATAAATGTGAATATGCTTATTAATTCAAATACTGTTTTTGGTAATTTATCTTCCGGAGCTATTGTTACTTCAATAATTAATAGTACTGCGGTTACAATGTCTCAACAATGGGCATATGCAAATGTAACAAGTGCTAATGTAAATTTCTATAATGATGGTGTTCGTGGTCAAAATATGTATCAAAACACAACAACTGGTGCTATTCAAAATGGCGCTGCGGTTGGTATTTGGAACATGTTAAATATTCCAAATATTGTTACAATTACAGCAAATACAATTTCAGGAAACAATTTTCTTACTAATTATTCTGCAAATGCCACTTATCAGGGAGGCAACGTAGCTACATCATATAGTACTACTGCTGCATTTAGCCAAAGTAATACTATTTTAACCGGAATTGCCTCAACTGCAAATATTGCTCCGGGCATGGCAATTTATTCTACTGCTGCCAATACAACCGGCGCCCTTCCAGTATGGGCCAATACAATTGCTGTTGCAAATGTCATTAATTCGTCTGCGGTTCTTTTATCAGCACCATCAAATCTTACTAATGCTAGTGCAACATGCACCTTTACATATATTGCACCAGGCATGATTATTTCTGGAAATAATATTCCAAGTCTATCACAATTAAACGGCACTACATCAACAACCGTTACTACTATTACTGGTACAATTTCAAATGGCACCATTGGATCAAATGGTAATATTTTAAATGTCACTGCTTTTACCGGTCCTCCTTTAGCTGTTGGACAAGAAATATTAGCTAATAGCACTCTTGCTATCGCTAATGGCACATATGTAGTTTCAACTACCGCAACAAATGGTATTGGAAACTATGTTGTAAGCGCCAATTCAATTTCAAATGGTGCATCTGGTGCTACAGTTACTATGTCAACGGTGATACCAAAAGTAGTATCAGTTAATGCCACAACAATTGTTCTTTCTAGTAATGCTTATGCTACCGGAGGTGCTACAAGCAATACGATAACTTTCTCATCTTATGAAAAAACAGTATATGGCCGCAGCCTTTCATCTGGTTGGGTAGAATTAAAATATGGTACTGGACCAATTACAGGAGCCAGTCCTAATAGTACTTCTACTTCAGGATATTCAAATGGCGAAACAATTATTGTTTCTGGAGGTACTGCAAACGGTCTTCTTACAATTACAACAAATACACAATCCGGCACGGCCGGAGCTAATATATCTTCAGTTGCAGTAGCTTATCCTGGTTATGGATTTACTAATACTGGTTCATTAACGTATACCTATCAACGGCAAATACACCTTGCAAATGTGACAGCTACTGGTACACCTTCAAGTTATGTTGCTGGTGATATTGTTACTGTTACTTGTACATATAATCTCGCAAGTTTCACCGGAGTTATTACTGGTAATATTTTAACAGCATCTTCAGTAACGGGCACAATTTCTGTGGGCAATATTATCGCTGGTACAGGTGTAGCAGCTAATACACAGATTTTAGCTCAATTATCCGGAACGACCGGTGGTGCTGGAACATATGCTGTTAGTGGCAATCCCACCGTCGCCAGTACATCAATGACTTCTACTGGCCAAATTGTTGCAGGAAGGGCTAATCTTACAAGCTCAAGTGTTAGCAATTCAACAATTACAATTACTAATCAGGGGCTATTTACTTCCGGTTTAACCACTGCTAATTTAGTGTTTACTTACTCTAATTCTAGTGGCGGTACTGGTACTGGTTCTGGTATTACTTTTGCTGCATCTTTTGCTAGTGCAAGTTCTGGTAATTCAGTAAATGTTACACTAGGCGGCCGATCTGGACGAGTAATGTCAGAAACTATTGTTGCTTTAGCTGGTACAAGTCCATATGTTACTGAGAATGCGGCTGATAATTCAACGACACCAAATTCATAATATTATAATACTAAGAGGTCAGTATGTCCAACGGTCCAATTAAAATAAGCAATTTAACGCTTACTTCATCATTTTCAAATGCTGACCTCTTAGTAATTGTTCAAAATACTGGAACTACTCTTAATACCTTTTCCATAAATCCGAGTACTTTACTTGCTGGAGTCTTTAATAATACTTCTCCAACTTTTCAAGGCAATTTAGCCGTAAGTAATACATTAACTGTTGGCAATTCTACAGTCAATACAGTCATTGGTTGGAATTCTACAGATTTATCACTTGTTGAATTTGTAGGGAATCAAAACAATTATATTCAAGGTATCATTTGGAATTCAAACAATCAATCTTCTGCTTCCGCTGATTTTGCTGTTTATGATAATAATGGCCCAATAGGAAATAACTATGTAGATATCGGAATATTATCTTCTGGGTGGTCTAATACACTATGGACCATAAGTAACCCTTCAGATGCTTATTTGTATTCTGGCAACACAAATCTTTCTATCGGGGTTGCTTCTGTTGGTGGCGGAACCAATTATATTAATTTTTTTACAGGTGGCTCTCTTTCTACAAATGAAAGAATGCGTATAGATGCTGGTGGTAATGTCAATATTGGTAATGTGACAAGCACAGCCACATTTACAGTCGGTAATACTTCGGCTGCTGGATCCAAGTTTACAGCAAATTCTATTCAATACTCGGTTGGAAATTCTACAGTAAATACTTTTTCTAATTCAACTCATTTTTACAGTGGAAATTCAACTAGTTATGGTTTTGGAAATTCAACAGCAGAAGCTTTAGTTACCGCAAATAGTAGTGGTAATATAAGTGTATATATTATTACTTCATCTTCGGCTAATGTTGGAAATTCAACTGTTTATGGTTTTGGAAATTCAACTGTTGAAGGATTATATAATACAACCACAAATACTTCTGCTGTATTAAGTGCCTCTAATTTAAGTATAGGCAATTCAACTTCTAATGTTGTAATTAATAGTACAACGATTTCTATAGGTTCATCATCTATTTCACAAAATGGTTGGAGTACGATGTCAAATGGACTAAAGATGCAGTGGGGACAGGCAAACGCAAATTCATCTACTGCCGCCATCAATTTTCCAAATACTACACTTTTTTCTGTAAATGTTTATAGTATAACAGCTACCAGTAATAGTACACCAGGAGCGGCGGCCGCCAATGTTCCGTATATATTTGCAGTAAATAACTCCACTTTTACTATCAGAACAACTTCTGCTACAAATAATTACGTATTTTGGATGGCGATAGGTTCTTAATATTATTTTATAATGTATGAAAAGCTTGATGAAACTAATTTTTTATTATATTCAGCAAAACATTATGAAAATCCACAATGTTATGACACCATCGAGTTTTATGATGATCTCAAACGATTTAAATATTTAAAACGATTATTTAACATATATGCAGAAACCGGTGATTTAAAAGATCGACTTATACTCAATCATATTATAATAATTTATAATATATTTGGATTAATTCCAGCGACAAGAATGTTATTTTTTAAGTTATATGAATATAAAGAATATCTAAAACCTTTTTTAGAATTTCTTCATTTTATGCCAGATAAGGTATTAAATATAGGATTAACAGGTGAAAATATAAATAGTAAAGATATTATCTCCGATGAGAATATATTAGAAAAACTGAGGAAAATCTAAAATGAAAAAATTCAAAGAAATGAGAAAATGTACAGAATGCAATGCTTCTCCTTGCAAGTGTGTGAAAGAAGAAGTCAAAGCAGATCATGATACACATATGACAATCAATTATCTAAAAAGTACTGTTATGAATTCTGAAAAAATTCTTGGTATGATTAAATCAGATGATGAATTACCTGAATGGTGTCATGCAAAAATCACAATGGCTCAAGATTATATTGATACTGTAGCAAATTATATTGCAGCAGAAATGTCATAATGAAACGATTTTCTTCTTTTATAAATGAAAACAAAAAAATGAAAGAGCCCGATCCATGCTGGAAAGGGTATAAAATGATTGGTAAGAAAAAGAAAGACGGTAAAGAAGTTCCGAATTGTGTACCAGTCAAAGAAGATGCTCTGCTTGAACGTGGTGCAGACTCTAAAGGATACTATCGTTCTACTGAATCTGGTGCTGGACTTACTCGTAAAGGTGCTAAACACTTTGGCATACATACGGCAGTCACTACTCCTCCAAGTAAACTAAAACCCGGCAGTAAAGCAGCTAAACGTAGAAAATCATTTTGTGCTAGAATGGGTGGTATGCCAGGCCCAATGAAAGATGAAAAGGGTAGACCAACGCGCAAAGCGATGTCTTTACGCCGGTGGCATTGCTGATGAAAACGTTTAAGGAAATTCAAAATTATATTACAGAAGTACAAGGCAAACCTTACGTAAAACCATATACTACTCCAAATGGTGACCAAGGCTGGAAAGCATCTAATGGGAAAAAATTAAAGTTTTTTGGTGCAGATTTTAAGAAGTCTGCACTTAAACATGCCGGACTTCAGGAAGATGGCGCGGCGCCGGCAGCTGGAGCGCCTGGCGCAGGTATGTCTTCTGGAGCTCCAACAAATAGCACGGCTGGAATTAAACCCAGTATAGATAATCCTCCAGTTTTTAAAACAAAATATAAAAAAGAAAATCAAAAAGGTGTTGAAGACAATATTAATGCTTTAAGAAAAATGGTGACTGGAGTTAATCTTGGATAAGATATTTGATTTTATTCTTGGATTGGTCTTCAAGTCTTTTGTCGGTCAGTTAATAGGCATGGGTGTGGTGCTTGCTGGAGCCCTTTCTGTGGGATTCTTCATCTATCACTTAGGTTATACCAATGCATCTAACAAATGTCACCAGGCCGCAATCCAGAGCCAACTGGATGCAGAAATAATCAAAGAAAAGAATCTTCAGGATCAAATTAATGCAGCGGTTCCAACTGTCGTTGTAATAAATAAAAAGAAACAAAATGTTCAGCATGCCGCTGACGTTGCAACAACGGTAGTTACAAATGAAGTTAAAGATAATTCTAGCTGTGATGTTGGCCCCGATGTTACTCGGGTGCTCAACAATTTACGCGCCTCCACCGGTAACAACTAAAACATGTGTTCCTCCGCAAGAATACATGATCAAACATAATGATCTAAAGCCACTTCCAAATGGAAGTATGACTGAAAAACAAATATTAGATCAATGGATTGTTGATATCAAATCTTATAATGATTTAAACATCGATCATAATGGCGTGATTGCTTGGATCAATAAGTTTTGTAAATAGAGGAAAAAATGGCAGGGGAAATAGAAACACGAGTAGCAATACTTGAGCGTGATATCGATCAAATGTCTGGTTTTTTTACAAAATTAGACACGACTATGGATAAATTATCAGACGTTTCGTCTTCTATCAAAGAATTACTTGCTGTTCATGAAGTAAAACTTACTAAACAAGATGACATAACATCTGATATTTATAATGTATTAAAAGAAATTAAAGATGAAAATAAAAAACATCATGATGATATGATATTGATTAGAGATTCTTTAGCACGACATAAAATGGGATTTTTAATTATTGGAGTGCTTATAGCATTTATTCTTTTTAAAATGGGAATAATTCCGTGGATTCCGCCATTTTTAAATTAAATACCCATTTACATTAAATTGATATTAGTTATAATGAGTATACTGACTCAATAATAAAGGTATACTAGATGAATAATGTGTGGATAGATATTAAATATGCTGGAATACTTTCTAGTCGATTAAATCTTTACAAAATTAAAAAAACAAATCCCTATATGGCTAATTTCAGATGTCCAATTTGTGGTGATTCTGAAAAAAATAAATTTAAAGCCCGAGGTTATATTTATCAAAATAAAGGAAATGTGTATTATAAGTGCCACAATTGTGGTATTGCTTGTACATTTCCTAAATTTATTCAAAAATTAGATCCATCATTATATGAAGAATATACAGTTGAAACGTTTATTAATAAAGAAACTGTTATAGAAACAAAAAAGAGTATTATTAATCCATCTCCACCAAAATTTTTAGCTGCTGGTTCTCCATTACGTAAATTAAAAAAGATTTCTCAACTACCATCATATCATCCGGCAAAGCAATATATCGTATCGAGAAAAATTGATACTCCATGGCATGCCAAGCTTTTCTTTTGTGAAAGATTTGCTGCTTGGACTAATAGTATGATTCCAGAAAAGTTACAACTCAATAATGAACATTCTAGAATTATTATACCATTTCTCAGAGAAGATGGAACTATGTTTGGATATCAGGGGCGATCTCTTGATCCTAAATCCAAAATGAGATATATAACTATTATGCTTGAAGATAGGCCTAAAATCTTTGGTCTAGATTCTGTAAATAAAAAAGAAAGAGTCTATGTATTTGAAGGCCCATTTGATAGTATGTTTATTAATAATTCTATAGCAATGGCTGGTGCAGATGTACATTTAGACAATTCTTTTATCGATCCTGTATATGTTTTTGATAATGAACCTAGAAATAAAGAAATAGTCAAACGAATTGACAATTATATTGAAAAGGGTTATAATGTTGTAATATGGGATAATACCTTTAAAGGCAAAGATGTTAATGAAATGATCCTCAATGGCGCTGACATCGAACATATTAAATATATTATTGATCAAAGAACATTTAATGGTTTGTCAGCCAAGCTTGAATTCAATAAGTGGAGAAAGTGCTGATGATGGATTTTGGTTTATTTGTTTATATATATGTAGTTATATGTATATTTATAGTGTATCTTGCAAAATGGATGCATGGAGATACTACTGATATTATTCATCCAGTATTATCAATTATATGGCCATTAATAGTAATTAAAATTTTTATTCAAGAGTTTATCAAATATTTTTCAAAATGGAGATTTAAATGAGACGTTTTAGTTTTTCGATGTATGATGATGATAATGCAGATTATGAAGGTGCTGCAACAAAACATACAAGTTATAATATCGATACCGTAGATGCTACTGTTGATAATCTATTATATCATTTTAAAACTTTTCTAGAAAGTTGTGATTATGTTTTTGATATTAATACACGATTTGAAAGTGTTAATCAAGAATGAATTCAAAAGTCAATCTCATTGGAATTACTAAACCCACAGCATATTCAGATTGTTTGACTGCAAATGATCTTGTCGCATATGCAGCTAGAGTATCAAATCCTAGTAATCAAAATAATACTAAGACCGCAAATAAGTTAGTCAAATATCTTATTAACAATGAGCACTGGTCGCCATTTGAACTAGTACACATCGTAATGGAAATTAAAACGACTAGAGATATTTCTAGACAAATTCTTCGTCATAGGTCATTTTCATTTCAAGAATTTAGCCAAAGATATGCTATATCAGAAAACTTTATTACACGAGAAGCTCGATTACAAGATTTAAAGAATCGTCAAAATTCTATTGAAAATGATGATCATAGACTTCAAGAAACATGGAATATGCGTCAAAATAAAGTAAAATCTGAAGCAATCACACAATATAAATGGGCTTTAGAAAATGGCATTGCAAAAGAACAAGCAAGAGTAGTTTTACCTGAAGGAATGACTGAGACTACATTATATATGGCTGGTACTCTTAGAAGCTGGATTCATTATTGTACATTAAGAATGGATAAAGCCACACAAAAAGAGCATAGAGAAATTGCTTTATTATGTTGGGACATTATTGGTCATCATTTTCCTAGTGTAGTTGAAGCTTTAAAGGACGAATAAAAAAATGAATGATGAAAGACCCAGAGCAGTGTTTAGTCAAAATGATTATTCTCTTATAAAAGAAGCAATTATATCTTATATTCAAGATAGAAAAAATAGAGAAAATGATGTAGAATTTGAAAAGCTTGCGGCTATGACAAAACTATATCATAGACTTGGCAGAATTTCTTAATGCTTGAACTGGTAATACAAGAAGATCCTGCGACAGGCCTGGCATATATAGAAATACCAAATGATATTATTGAATCTCTTGGTTGGAATGAAGGCACGGAAATAGAATGGATTGATAATGAAGACGGTACATTTACAATAAAAGAGAAAATATATGATTAGTGTTATTAAAAGAAACGGTCAAAAAGAGCTTTTAAACATTGAAAAATTTCATAAAGTAATTGCTTGGGCGTGTGAAGGAATATCAAATGTTTCTGTTTCTGAAATTGCACTAAAGTCTCATATTCAATTTTATGATAAAATCAAAACATCGGATATTCAAGAAACAATTATCAAAGCAGCTTCAGAATTAATCACAGAAGAAACCCCAAACTATCAATATGTAGCTGGTAGACTTATAAGTTATCATATTCGCAAAGAAGTATATGGGCAGTACGAGCCGATCGATTTATTAAAACACTATTTAAAAGTAAAATCATATGGATATTATGATTCGGAACTTGATTCACTATATTCAAAAGAAGAATGGAATGAATTAAACGATTATATAAATCATGATCGTGATGATCTTTTTACATATGCTGCTATGGAGCAGTTTAGAGGCAAATATTTAGTAAAAAACCGTGTAACTGGCGCTTTATATGAAACGCCACAAATGACTTTTATGCTTATTTCAATGGTTTTATTTTCTTCATATAAACAAGATAGACTTAAATGGGTAAAGGACTACTATGACGCAATTTCTCTCTTTGATATCAGCCTTCCGACGCCAATTATGGCTGGAGTTCGAACTCCTCAGCGGCAATATTCCTCTTGCGTACTTATTGAAACCGACGATTCTTTGGATTCTATAAATGCAACAGCTTCAGCAATTGTTAAATATGTTTCTAAAAAAGCTGGTATCGGTATTGGCGCTGGGCGTATTAGGGCTATTGGCAGTCCCATTCGCAATGGTGATGCTAGTCATACTGGAGTTATACCTTTTTATAAGTATTTTCAGTCTGCTGTTAAGTCCTGTAGTCAAGGCTCTATTCGTTCCGGCGCGGCGACACTTCACTACCCAATTTGGCACTATGAAATCGAGGATCTTTTAGTATTAAAAAACAATAAAGGTACAGAAGAAAATCGTATTAGACATATGGATTATTCTGTTCAATTTAATAAAGTTATCTATGAAAGACTTATTAATGACGGAAATATCACTCTTTTTTCGCCGCATGATGTTCCAGACTTATATGAAGCATTTTTTATTGATACAGAAAAATTTAGAACCCTTTATTATAATTACGAGCGATCTTCAAAAATTCGTAAAAAGACAATTCCAGCTAGAGACCTTTTTTCGCTTTTTATTCAAGAAAGAAAAGATACGGGAAGAATTTATCTTCAAAATGTAGACCATGTAAATGATCATGGATCATTTGTAAAAGAAAAAGCTCCTATTCGTATGAGTAATCTTTGTCAAGAAATATGTCTTGGGACCATTCCTTTAAATGATGTAAATGATGAAAACGGTATGATTGCCCTGTGTACACTTTCGGCAATCAACTGGGGTAAGATTAAAAATCCATCAGATTTTGAAAAGCCCTGTACTCTAGCAGTCAGGGCTCTTGATGCTTTACTAGATTATCAAGAATATCCAATAAAAGCAGCGCATAAACATAGTATGGCTTATAGGCCTCTTGGTATAGGTATTATTAATCTTGCTTACTGGATGGCTATTAATAACATGACGTATAGTCAACCAAATTTAGAACTTATAGATGAATTTGCGGAAGCTTGGTCATATTATCTTATCAAAGCTTCCGCAGATTTAGCACAAGAAAAAGGCGCTTTACAATTTTCTGATTGTGTTAAATATTGTAATGGTCTATTACCCATTGATACCTATAAAAAAGATGTTGATGATTTAGTAGAACATAAAGAACGATTACCGTGGAATGAACTTCGTAATCAATTATTACAATATGGTATTCGTAACGCCACATTAATGGCTGTAATGCCAGCAGAAACTTCAGCTTTAATATCTAATTCAACAAACGGTATTGAGCCGCCAAGATCATTGATTACTGTTAAACAATCTAAAGATGGAGTTTTAAAACAAGTAGTTCCTCAAATTCGTAGACTTAAAAACAAGTATGAACTTCTTTGGAATATTAAATCACCAGAAGGTTATTTAAAAATCTGTGCGGTACTTCAAAAATATATCGATCAAGCAATCTCAACAAATACTTCATACAATCCTAAATTTTATCCTGAAGAAAAAATTCCTTTAAGTGAAATGATTGGGCATATTTTGATGTATTATAAATATGGTGGTAAAAATTTATATTATTTCAATACCAATGATCAATCTGGTGAAATTGAAATAAAAGATTTGCCATCAACAAAAATTGAAGAAGAGGATTGTGATAGCTGTAAAATTTAATGCTGTCCTCAGTTGTTATATCTATAATAAAGGACATAGCAATGGAACATCTAATTCGTCTTGGCGACACATTGGATTTATATGATATTATAAAAATCGAAAAAGAAAGTTTTAATGTTGGCAATGAAAATAGAAATAAACCACTTTTTATAGCCTTAAAACAAAAAAACATATATGTTTATACAGTCGGTTTTGAAATAACCGGTTATATTTTGATAAAAATTAATTCTAAAAAAAATACTGCCTATATAGATAGTTTGGCTATAGGACAACCTTTTCGTAAAAAAGGATATGCCAAAGCTTTAATGAATTTTATAATTGATATACTTAAACAAAAAAACATAATTTCGTGTAATCTTCATGTATATACACGAAATAAAATGGCTATTGATATGTATAAGAAATTAGGATTTGAAAAAATTAATTATATCAATAAACATTATGGAATTGACAATAACAATAATTCTATAGATGCTTATCTAATGGAGATCAGATTATAATATGACTACAATTTTTAATAATAATATATTTGATGCTACTGAACAAAATTGTTTTTTTGGTAAATCAGTCAATATTGCTCGTTATGATAAGCAGCGATATCCTATTTTTGAAAAATTGACTGAAAAGCAAAATGGATTTTTTTGGCAACCTACTGAAATAGATTGTTCTCGTGATGGTAAAGATTTTAAAGGTCTTTCTGATCATGAAAAACACATTTTTACTTCAAATTTAAAAAGACAAATTTTACTTGATTCTGTTCAAGGCAGGGCGCCAAGTCTTGCTTTTTTACCAATATGTTCACTTCCTGAACTTGAAACGTTTATTCAAACTTGGGCATATTTTGAAACAATTCATTCACGTTCTTATACACACATTATTCGAAATGTTTATTCAGATCCATCTAAAGTTTTTGATGAAATGCTTAATATTTCTGAAATTGTAGATTGTGCTAAAGATATTAGCAAATATTATGATGAGTTAATTCATCAAAATAATTTTTTACATTTGTCTAGTTCTTATAATGCGGCAGGATTAGAATATGGAGGAAACTATAATCATAAAAGAGCATTATGGTTGTGTCTCAATGCAGTCAATGCACTAGAAGGCGTTAGATTTTATACATCATTTGCTTGTTCATGGTCATTTGCTGAAGTCAAAAAGATGGAAGGTAATGCTAAGATTATTAAATTGATTGCTCGTGATGAAAACATTCATTTAGCCGCAACACAAAATTTAATAAAGATTTTGCCAAAGGAAGATTCTGACTTTGCAAAAATTAAAGAAGAAACTAAAGATGAATGTATTAATATGTTTTATTCTGTCATTAATCAAGAAAAAATATGGGCAAAATATCTTTTTAAAGGCGGTTCAATAATCGGATTAAATGAACAACTACTTTGTGAATATGTAGATTATATTGCAGCAAAACGTATGGGCTCTATAGGATTAAATGGGCGCCCAGGATCAAATCCTCTTCCATGGACTGCCAAATGGATTGCTGGAGCAGATGTTCAAATGGCTCCGCAAGAAGTAGATATTGTTTCATATGTTTCTGGAGGAATTAAACAAGATGTTACAGAAAACACTTTTTCTGGATTTAAACTCTAATATAAATATTCGTAAAGCAACTGAAGCAGATTATTTTAGACTTATTGAAATAGAAAATGCTTCTTTTGTTTCTGATTTAATATAATATAAAAAATTTGGGTCATGAAAATTTGAAGTATTCTCCACCAAATTTAGACTTGACGCCATATAAAGATGAAAAAGATTATTCTAAATTTATAAACAAAAGGAGCTAAAATGAGTGATTGGATTACATGTACTGTATGCGATGAAGAATTTAAAATTCTAGCTTTAGTAGGAGAAACTACTCCAGAATATTGTCCATTTTGTGGATCAGAACTCGATTTAAAAGAAGAAGATTATGAGGAAGATGAAGAAGATGAAGAAGATTAGTGGATTATGAAAATCCCTGGCTTTGGAACGGAACACCTTTTAGAGAAGAGCATATCGGCAATTCTTTTGGTTTTGTATATATTATACAAAATAAAATTACAAATAAAAAATATATCGGAAAAAAATTCTTCTATTCTACTAACAGAGTAGTTCAAAAAGGTAAAACTAGAAGAAAAGTTATTCGTAAATTTTCCGACTGGAAAAAATATTATGGAAGTTCAAAGTCTCTCAAAGAAGACGTAGAATTATATGGAAAAGGATCGTTTAGCCGAACGATCCTTTCTCTTCATGTTTCCAGAGGCGATGTAAATTATTATGAAATGAAAGAACAAGTTATACGCGATGTATTGAATAGTGAAGAATATTATAACGATAATATTCTTTCACGTTGGTATAGAAAGAAAAATAAAACTGTATCATTATTTTCAATACAGGAGTAGTCGTGTATAAGTTTTTTTTTATTTTAGCCGTATTATATGGTTCATTTGTCAATGCCGGGACATTGACACAATCATTAGAATATAAAAATAATTACGGTGGAGAAAAAAATCTTTATATCGATACGTTTATCGATAATCTTTATTTTAAAAAAATACCATTAGTATTTAGTATAGATATTAGTACTGAAGTTGGTTTGAATTTAAATCAACAAATTTCTGTTTCGGGAACATATAATCTTTCTAAAGAATTTTATGTATCTGGTGTTATTGGCGATGCTTTTACTAATTTTAAATTAAATCAAAACAATACATTGTTTTATAATACAGTTGTCGGATATCAAAAAAATATAACAACTAAATTACAAGCTGATATAAACATTACATATCAAAATGCATTTAATAAAAAATATGATATGCAAGCAATTCAATGCTCAACCGATTTTACATATAAAATCAACAATAAAATATCATTATATTTTTCATATTCTCATGAGTTTTCACATCATTCAAATGATCTTATTGGCCCCGGTATATCGTTGAATTTTTAAATAAAAAAAGCCTCCAGATTTCTCCGGAGGCTTTATCTTTAACTATTAAAAGTATTAGAAACTATGCGATGCGGAAATACCAATGACATCCGATGTTGTAGTACCACTCGTTCGATAATACTCTACACCAAGAGTGTTGCTCTTACCTAGATTATATGTAAGACCTGTACTTAGACGATTTTCGTTAAAAGAAACATCTTGTCGCAGGCCTTCACGATGTCGGTATCCAACGTTTACCGAAACTGGACCATAGACCGGATGACTTACTCCAGCATATGTACCCCAAAACTCGGTATTATTACCTTGAGAAACAGATTCACCAAATTCACCATAGACCTTTGGTTCAAAGCCAAGTACTACTGGAAGAACTGGCCCGACACGACCAACAATCTTAGAACTAAGACCGCCTTCATTTTGGTTTTGCTTTACGGCGATTTCTCCGCCATACATTACTACATTATGATACGTATCTCCATAATCGACGCGATATTCTGTCGATCCGGGATTACCATCAATATCGCCAATGCGAACTTCGCCAGTAAGAGTACCGGCCACCGATGCTGTTGCTGCAACTAAAATAGCCGCCGCGGCTACACTAAAAAATAGTGACTTCATATTATAACTCCATGTTGTTGAAAGAAGATGAGCTAACCGTAACTCACCACGTGCTTATTAAGTAGCAACCCTATCTCTTATTTATATGTATCTTATCACAAAATAATTTTATGTCAATTGCATTTTTTTCAAAATACATATTTACATAAAATAAAAATATGATATTATAATCTTATTAATCAAACAAACCAACCAACTGAAAGGACTAAATTATGGCGCATATGCTTGAACAACTATCCAATGGTGATTATTCACATGCTTACGTGGGTGAAGTACCTTGGCATGGTTTAGGAACAAAGGTTCTTCCCGATTTGACTCCTCAGCAAATGCTTGAAGCTGCTGGACTCGATTGGGAAGTTAAAAAGATTCCACTTTACGGCGAATTTAAGGGCCGCCAAGTGGCCACTGGAGTCGAAGCGCTTGTGCGTGAAACCGACGGATCGGTTCTAACTATTGTAACGGATAGTTGGAATCCATGTCAAAATCGTGAAGCCTTTGAATTTTTCAATGACTTTGTGGCCGCAGGTGATATGGAAATGCATACGGCGGGATCACTTAAGGGTGGCACCCATGTTTGGGGTCTGGCTAAGATCAAGGATTCTTTTGAACTCTTTGGTGGTGATAAGGTCGATGGTTATCTTCTTTTTTCAAATCCTCACCAATTTGGTAAGTCGATTGATGTGCGATTCACTCCAATCCGAGTGGTTTGCAACAATACGCTAACTCTTTCTCTTGGTGCAACTGCTCAGCGCATGGTTAAGATTAATCACCGCCGAGCCTTTGATGGTGATGCGGTAAAGGAAACTTTGGGTGTCGCCAGTGAAAAGTTGGTCAAGTACAAGGAGATGGCGGCTTATCTTGGTTCTAAGCGATATACCAATGAAACCATTGTCGAATATTTTAACCGAGTCTTTCCCAAGACCTCCGATAAAAAGGAAGAGTCTAAGCGCGTAAATATGCCAAACAGCCGGGCTGCACAACTAGCAATAGATGTTCTTCAAACTCAGCCGGGGGCTAAGTATGCTGAGGGTAGCTGGTGGCAGGCCTATAACGGTGTCACGTATCTTACCGATCACCTGCTTGGTAGGTCTGCTGATACCCGTATGACTAGTGCCTGGTTTGGTTCTAATCAAGCAAAGAAGGTTCAAGCTCTCAATCTCGCTGTAGAGATGGCTGAAGCGGCATAATATATACGACAAAGCTGGCGCAGGTCTAACCGTGGCTAGAGTCGGTGGATGTTAATCGCGACCGACAATATATTGGAGAAATTATATGTCTAGAACGACTAGGATATTTCAAATTCATTATAAAGATGACCATTTTTCTATATGGGCTATGGATTTAATTGAAAACGAAAATGTAACTGATACCGTATATTTTCCTAGGAAAAGTCTTGAATATGTAGAATCCGCTGCTGAAAATTGGAAAAATGGCATTTTAAATATTGACAATAAATCATAATAAGCTTATATTAATATTAATGGTGCAACACAGTCAGCCCGTAGCTTTGAACTCGGCGATGATGATAGTGAGTTAAATGGCGTTAGCAGCAGCCAATGATATTGTCGAATGCACACTATGAGGGGTTATTCCCAAACTGCTTAACGACAATCTTTATATTCCATATTCTATCGTGGAATATATTGTTAGTAGATAGAATATTGTCTGATTGCCCGTCGGTCAGACGAGAAATTAATGTGTCTGGTATCCGGATGCATAGGGCGGGCCATAAATAGAATTGCTGGGTCGACCCAGCAATTTATATGAAAATGAAATATGAGTAGCATTTTTTTAGATAAAAATATATTGTTATCTTTTGATCAGTGGTGTTTATCTGAATCAATCGTTGACACTCCTACAAAGTTTGGCACAAATGCTGAAATGGATAATGGTGAAACAAAGACCGAATTGGGTGTTCATCATACCTTCTTTAAGCATAAAGGTTTACACCATTGTGTTTATCTCTCAAATGATGGAGAGGTTGGTATGGGAACAAGCCAAGACCCATCAACCGATATATCGTCATATAGTGATAAAAGACAGCCTCATGGTGGGCCTATAGGTGCATTTGGTAAATCGATGCATGTTATACATCATCTTGTTGATAAACATGGTATTAATAAAATACATTTTACCGGAGCAGATCCAAGATTGGGAACTATGTATGATAGGCTTATGGACAACAAGCACTTTCAAAAATCTATGAGAGATAAAGGATGGAATCATAAAACAGAAACGATTTCGAAAAAAAATAAATTTTCAAACAGAGTTAATCACTATAATATCTATCATTTCGAAAGAAAATAATATAAATAAAAATATTCGTTGAAGCGTAACAAAAGTTTGGTAACACGGGAGTGCAAATCTCCCCGCCTCCACCATGACTACATATAAAGCGCCAGCGGCTGAGGGTACAAAAGTTATCAGCTATGTGTAGTCATGACGGGGGCGACTAGTATCGATTGCCGATGAGTAGAAGCGTGGAGAATAGGTGAGCGAGCGACCTTAACCGCAAGAAACGTGTAAATGCCAACGATAATGGTATTATGGAGACCCGCTTAGCCGCGTAAGTTTTCCGGGGTATGGGTTCCACCTAGCACCAGAACGGACCCAATTTAACACACACAAACACAGGAATAAAAAAATGAATGCATATCTAATTAGACTAGAACTTCTTAAGATGGCCAAGGATCTTCTTATGGAAGAATACCATTCAAAGAGAAGTTTAATTGAACAAGAATGGAGTTATAAGATATCGGTGGTTCAAGATCATACATCTATAGAAGCGCCTAAACTTCCTCGATATCCAACAGAACATGATATTATTAATAAGGCGCTTGGTCTTAATAATTTTATTTCTAACGGGTAATTAAAATAGGTGGGCAACCGGCCTATATCCAAACAGGTTGCATTTAATTATGGAATTGGAGTAGAATAAAATCAATGTTTGTAAAAATTGATCCGCATGGATATTTCTTTGATGAAAAGGGTATTAAAATTATTGAAGACAAATATGATGCAAAATATGTTGGATATTGGTGTACTAAGCGTCCTTCAGGAGGATGGAATGAAACTCCTGTGGATGTTTTTTATGTAGAAAATCCGGATCGTTCTAAAGGTCATTCAAATTATTTTGGAATGTTTATTCAAAATAATTCTGTCATGATCACAAACGCGGAATCTTGTTTTGAAGAGCCTATTGCCGGGATTCTTTGTGAAGACGGTGAAGTGCTTGTATCTCGTTATCGGCATGATTATGTTGAAAAGGATGGTCATATGATTGATGGTGGCCGAGATTATGTTCGTTGTTCTGCAAATCATCCTCGTATTGGTATAACTATAGAAAATGGCAATTTTATTCTTAAGGAATTAACAGATGCATAGCAATACAGAACTTCATCCCGATCCAGATAAACGTGACTGGGAATATGATGGATTTGGCGTCAGGCGATATAAAAATAATTTTCATGTTGCTTTAGAGTCAGAAATTTGCTCTATATGTAATAAGGTAAAATCTACCAATCAATGTGATCTTTTTTGTTGTAAAAAGAATACACAATGAAAGAATTAAATATTAAATCGCCAAAAGAATTTGCGGCAGAAATTGAAGAATTGATTTGGAAACATGATATTGAATATATTGATGCAGTTATTCTTTATTGTGAAAAAAATAATTTAGAAGTTGAAACTGCGGCATCATTAATTAAAATGAATGCCGAATTAAAATCAAAAGTTCAATCTGAAGCAGAAGTTTTAAATTTTATTCCAAAGGTTTCAAGGTTACCAATTTGACTCCATTTGAAGCATATGTATTATATTCTGCTCTCAAAGCACACTTTTCTCGTGAACAATATGACTTCATAAAATATCAAGGTAAAATGAAACTTAATGTAGAAGCCTTTGAGATTCGTAAAGATAAGTTTTTCTTTGCTAAATTAGCCAAACATAAAAATCCAAAAGATTTTCTTATTGCTAATTTTGTAGAGAATGGAACAAATATTTGGATAGGTGATTTAATTAATAATTCTACTACCGAAAAAGTATATATAGAATGGAATAAAAGAAGACAAGCTCTTAGTTATTATTTTCAAGAAGACCTTAATAATCTATTGACAAATATTTCCGATAATGTTAATATTAAAAATAATCAGCATCCACATCTGCTAAAGTTATTTCTAAGAAAAAAGATATCAATAGAGACCATCATTATATTAGATGATCTTTTAAATTATTTTGATCTATGGAATAAAAAATTGAAGGACGATCCATTGTGGAAAGATATTTTTATTATCTTTAAAAAGTATCGTTCATTTCTAGATTATGATATTTCTAAAATGCGTAAAATTGCTTTAAAGCATTTTGAAGCATCCTATGAGAATGCATAAATAATATGTCCGCTTATACAGGACAATACACACAAATATATGGAGAAAATACATGGTAGATTTTGCAACATTAAAGCGCAATCGTACAAATGAACTAAATAAGCTTGCTGATCAAATTAAAAAGATCACTAGCAATGAGTCCCCAGCATCAACAGACGAAAGAATGTGGTATCCCGATGTAGATAAGACGGGAAATGGTTATGCTGTAATTAGATTCCTTCCGCCTCCTCCAAATGAAGATATGCCATTTGTTCGAGTATGGAATCATGGATTCAAGGGTCCTACAGGGCTTTGGTATATTGAAAATTCACTTACAACTCTTAATCAGCCAGATCCTTGTAGTGAATATAATTCACAACTTTGGAATTCTACGACAGATGATAACTCTCCCGCGCGTAAGCAGGCTAGAGATCAAAAGCGAAAGCTAAGTTATTTTTCTAATATCTATGTTATTAGTGATCCAGCCAATCCTCAAAATGAAGGAAAGGTAAAAATCTTTAAGTATGGTAAGAAGATTTTTGATAAGATTAATGAAGCAATGAATCCTCAATTTGCCGATGAAAATCCTTTAAACCCATTTGATCTTTGGGAAGGCGCAAACTTTAAGATTAAGATTCGAAATGTTGAAGGTTATCGAAACTATGATAAGTCCGTATTTGATTCTAGGAGTCCTTTATTAAAGGATGATGATGAACTAGAAAAGATTTGGAAGTCTGAATATCCTCTTCAAGAGTTTCTTGATGTCAAGAATTTTAAGGATTATGATACTCTAAAGAAGAAGCTTTATGCGGTATTAGGACTAGAGTCAGCCAATAGACGAGATGAAGATGATCTTCCTCGCGCAGAGGCCATTCCATTGCGAGAATCTCGGTCTAAGTCTCCCGTTGTCGAGGAAGATGACGTTCCTTGGCAAACTGAAGATGATGACGATGACATGGCATATTTTCGCAAGCTCGCTTCGGAATAATTGAGACGTCGGTCGTGGAGACTTAAAATACCACGAGTAGCTATAGGCGAGATCGGATAGCGACCGGGACCAGACGAAATACGGGCGAACGTCTCAAAATAAGCCCGACCATTTCGTTGAGATACAAGAGGGAGATTCTCTCCCTCTTTTTTTATTTTGGTCTATTGGTAAATTTTTCTGCACCAATAGCGCCAATGCCGGTAATAATTGTATATTTTAAGGCATCTATAACCATGGGATCGACTTTAACATTATAAAAAATGTTAGCAATACCATATATTGAAAGAAATACCATTGATCCTAATACAATAACTCGTTTTGAAGATGGATTTCCATCAACATCTTGTAATACTTTAGCTATCCAATTTGGTGGCGCGGCAGGAGTTACATCTGTTGTACTCATTTTAAGTTCCTTGATTATGTGAAGTGTATGTCGGTTCATTTACGCCAAAATGCTGTTCTAATGAATATCCATTATTATTTATATTATTTTTAGAATTAGTAGAAGTCGGTGGATTTGTTTTTGGCGCAGAAGTAGTGGAAGATTTATTATTCATAAATCTTTGTCCTTCTTGTATATCTGCTCCCATTTTACCAGCATATTGAATGTGTGGAGCGTCTGCTTTAGTTCTGCCTACGCCATTAATAAAAGGTCTCCACAGCCCATGTTTCTTTAAAAATGGATCCAGTGGTGATTGTTGTCCTTGTGGAGCAGTCGGACTCACATCTATTGCTTGCCCTAAAGCATGGGCGCTTCCTTTACCACCACCTTTGACGGTAAAAGTTTTTCCTTTATATATAATTGTAGTATCGTTTTTTGGTGATGCTGGACTAAAAATTCTCGGTTCATGAAATATATTAGCTCTTACCCAAAGTTCTGCTTGATATTCGTCTCCTCGATATCCTGTTTCAATTTTTAATGGTTTGCCATATTCTACTGCGGCTGCATAAAATCTAGATAGTAATTCGGGTTCTACTTTTGATATATCTGCTTTTGGGCCTAAAGTTACATTATTTGGTTTTTTCCCCGTATTTGTTTGTATTTTATCCCCAGTAGCGGGTGGCCCACCTCCACCGGTAGTAGGCGGTGCTGGAGAGACTGAACCACCAGTTCCACTTCCACCGGTAGTAGGCGGTGCTGGAGAGACTGAACCACCAGTTCCACCTCCACCGGTAGTAGGCGGTGCTGGAGAGACTGAACCACCAGTTCCACTTCCACCGGTAGTAGACTGTATACTCGGACTTGGACTTGATGAAATTATATCATTTGGTTTGTTAGTTGCAAGTTGAGCATTTGTAGATTGAAGCTCTGGTGTTACTTCTTTCTGTGGAGAAACTTCAGAACCTCCAGTAGACGGTGCACCCACTTCATTCTTTTTAGTTTTGGGTATAGAAGGCGCGGGCGGTAATCTAAGTGCTTTAGCTTTATCACTAAACTCTTTTGCAGCATCTTTTTGTCCTATAAAGTTCATAAAACTGGACAAGCCATCATATAGTATAGCTATTACCTTACTAAATCCTGATTTTAATGTGTCAAATATTTTTTGTATACCAGTAGTTGCCCATCCTATAGCGCCACGGATTAATACTGATAATTCTATTCCAGCAAAAAGTAAAAAATTACCTAAATTATCAGATTTTTTCTTTTTTCTTTTTTGTTTGTTAGGAACAGGTTTTGGAGAACTTTCAGGTTTATTAAGATTAAATATTCGTATAGCATAGTCCATAGATTCTTCATTTGCATCCATGGCTTTAAACAAATTTTTTCGTGTTTTATTAATTTTTTTATTAATTAAATCTAATTTATCTATTACAACAAGAATTCCACTTGTATTGATAGTATTGTCTATTTCATCTTTTTTTATCATTTTATTGTTTTTTGAAAACCACCAACCTTTTGTGGTAATACCTTTACTTCTTAAAATCTGTATTTCTAATGGGCTATAGTCAGTATTTTTTATTTTTTTTGAGACATTTTCTAATTTTGCCATTTTAGGTTAATCCGGCAACACCAAACAGCGGTTCACCAGAATTAAAAAATACAGCAGCACAATCTTCTTTTATCATTGTGTATACTGGATTTGGTATGCCATATTGTATACCCGGAGATACTGGTTTTCTTGGAGTAAGTGGAGTTTGAGAAGTTTGTGTAGGTTGATTAGTTAATGATTGTTTTCCTGCCGAAGGATTAGTTGAAGCTTTTGGCGCACTACTCGATTGAGCAGTAGATCCACCTCCACCACCACTTCCTCCACCGCCGTTAAATGATTTAGCAAAAGATACTGGATTTACGGTAGAAAATGATGTAGATGTTGGAATTCCATTGTTTTTTCCACCGATTATAGCCGCAGCATTTGCAATTCTTTGCTGTCTTGCTGTTCCACTTGATCTTTCATAATGAATATCAAATAAAGCAGCCGCATCTGCCGCCGAGGTCGCTCCTCTTATAATATTACCCGCTCTTTTTTCACTATTGTTTAATTCCCAATTAAGAAATGCTAATTGTTCTTTAAAATTAGATTCTCTAATATCTTTATTATATAATTGTGAAAATTTATTTTGTCTGTCCGGATGCCATTGCGCAATTCCATATGCACGGCCATTATCACCAAGCGCATTTATTTTAAGATTTATTCCACTTTCTACCTGTAGATTTCCTATTATTCCGGCGGCCTGCTCTTTGGTCCATCCTTGTTTGGTTAAATAATTCATGGCTTCAGCAGTGCTTCCATTTCCGCCTAGTCCTTTAATTCCAGCCATTTGAGCATTATTCATTTGTCTGGGAACATTTGTTGTTGTGGGAGTAGGCTTGCTGCTAGCGGTAGCTCCTGGATCTTTCTTTTTTGGACCAAATCCAAAGAAAGAACCTATATTTGATATAGGAGTTTTTATAAAATTAAATGTATCATCGACAAATTCTTTTAGTATAGCTCCTATATCTTTTCCATCAAATATCCATTCACCAACTTTTTTTGCTATGTATTCTCCTACATTTGCACCCACAAATGAACCAACTAATCCTCCGATAACTCCTCCAATCGCTGTTCCTATTATTGGTACTATTGATCCAAAAAAAGCACCAATGGCGGTCCCGCCAGCTTCACCCACAATTGCTCCTATAAGAGCTCCAAATGCTTTTAAAAAATCTGATTTAACTTTATCATCTAATTTAAATCCATTACTAAGAAAATCAATTATAGCATCTGAAAATACCAATAGAGTACCAATTATACCAACAAATTTTCCTAAAAATTTTAAAAGAGATTTGCCTTTCTCTAGAAGAGGTTTAAATAATTTGAAAAATTGAAGAGTTTTCTTTTCAACAAAACTCAATGTTTTTTTAACTATAGATTTTCCTTTAGAACTAGAAAGATTTTTTGCTTCTTCATATGCGGCTCTTGCTTCTTTTGCTTCTTCCTCAGAATTTATTAAAGCCTTTTCATCTTTACCTATATTTTTAGGAACAGTTGATCTTTTTTTAAAAGCTCCTATAATACTTTTTATAGCATTATCTATAGTTTTTCCTATTTTACTCAAACTAACTACCATCCAAGCACCAAAAGCGGTTTTAAGATTACCTAACCATCTAGCAAATAATAAAAAGCCGGCGCCTAGCAATAACATTAAAGAACCACTCATTTTGGTTTTTTCTTTATCAGAATTGTCAACGGGTTCTACATCACGATTATTTTTTTTACCTTTAAGAGAAGCTTCTTCTTTTTCAATTTCCATATCTTCAACAGTTCGTTTTAAAAAATCCAATTGTTCTGTTGTATTTTTTAAAACATTTTTAGATATATCAATAAGCGTTGTTATTTTATTATCAATAATATCTAATTTTTTGACAATTATTATAGTAGGATTTGATTCTAAAGTTCTTGTAATCTCTTCTTTTTTGACCATTTCATTATCACGAGCAAACCAAAAGCCGCGCGGTTTAATACCTTCTTGTTTTAATATTGCTTGTTCTAAAGGATTATATGTATCAGACTGTTTTACTTTTTTTGTAGTTTTTTCTAATTTATCTGTTTTTTCATTTGTATCTTTTTCTAATTTTTTTATATCTTTTATAGCACCTTTAGCAGCAGTGCCTTCAGCGGCAGCCCCCGCTTCACCGACAGCCCCTGCTTCTGCACCGATCGCCGCGCCACCTTCTAATAATGGTAGTAAAAATGCCATTTAATTAACTCTATTTTCTTCTTCTATAATATCTTTAATCATACCGACATATAAATCTCTTTCAAAAGGAATCAAATTTTCCAATTCGTCTATGGAATAATGATGATGATGAACCATAGAAAATAATGTAGAATAATAATTATTTAAATCATTGTGAACTAGGCCAATGTAAAAAAATCATCTAACGTAGTCAACTCAATTGTTCGAGCCGTTCCTTTTGAATTAGTATATTCAATCTTATGATATAGTCTAGGCATAGTTTCAAAGAATTTTTGAATATTTTCAAATGTTTTTACATTTAATGAATCGACAAATTCTTCTAATTCTTGTTTATTACATTCTTTTGCAAGATAAACTTCTTCAGCATCATAAATTTTATCAAGGCATTCTTTGATCATATACACAGACATATCAGCATCACTAATATCTTCAGGAACATTATCTATCATTGTTGCCGTGGGATATTTCATAATAATTCCAACGTCATTATCTATTTTAATTTTATTTGTATGTTCTGGAGTATGTTGAATTTCTATATCGTCCAAAGATACTTTAAATTCATAAGTTTTTTCATCTTCATGATCAATGTATTTTAATTCTACGACATTATCAACAGATTTTGATCTTATCTTTAAAAAAAGATATTCTAAATCAAATGTTGTTAATGAGTCTACATCAACATCTGTTCCATCAATCAAAGTCATACAATTATTAATGACTTGTTTTAGGGCATTAATCATTTCTTTTTTTGTGCCACCCTGTTGAGCAATTAAAAGAATTTTTTCTTCTTTTACAAGAAAAGGTCTGTATTTAGCGTCTTTATTTGTAGATGGTATAGTCACATCGAAAAGAGGTACTTTTAATTTAGGTAATGGCATAATAAACTCCTATTATATTATTCAAATTATGATTTATAATTGTATTTGATTTGTTAAAGAACTATTTGAAGGTGAAACATAATTTCCAGCCGGGTTATTTTGAAGTCCAACTAAAGTTCTAGCATTTGCTAAATTAATAGCATCTGAAACTCCCACCGGATATTGTAGTGCGCTTATAGTTTGTGAAGGTGATGAAAATCCTAATTGAGATTGTATATTACTTAAACTACTCAAGTCGTCGATTTGAGTAGTTGTTTCAGAATTAATACTGTAATCTGTATACATAAAAACAACGTCTACTTTCATATATTGATCATTTGTCGCCCAACCGAGAGAAATATCACCAACCTGTTTAGCATAACATTGTTTAAATGTATAAGTCATTATTGTATCTTGATGATCATTGTAAACATATACAGTAAGATCAAATTCTAAATCACCTTTATATGCTACCTCATAAGGATATGCTGTTGTTCTTCCGCCCAACAAAGTTTCACCCTGAGTGCTCATATTATTATAATTCATGAATGATGTTGTAGCAGATATATTTTTTAAAACATTAATGAGTACGTTTTGTTGAGAAGCTTCTACTATAAATGTCATTCGTAATGGTTGAAAAACAGGACGAAATGGAACATTTTCTATAGGACCATAGCCATATCTTCTTATCATTTGTGTATCTAAATCTGTTGCTGGTATAGATACATTTTCAGTAAAAAACATTAAGCTATTTGATAAAAATCCAGATTGTTGAAAGTTTACCAGATATAGATTGTCCTTAAGTAAGCCATTTCTTAAAGCATTGGCTTTAAATTCGGCAATATTAAATCCATTTAACGCCATTTATTTACCTATCATTTTTCTGCTATCTGCCCAGACCTTTTGGTTTGAAGCCTTTGCAAAATTTTCTACTGGAAGCCAAAGCGCAATATCCCATTCTGTCGGCACTATCATAATAAATTTAGACCGCACATGATTATTAAGATACATTTTTATGCAAGGTTTTATATATTTATTTGTTGCAGCAGCATTCAATATATTATAGCTTATTTTTAATCTTGCGGCATCACTTAGTTTAGGATCATTTACTTTAGGATATAAAAGATCCATCAATTTTGCTCTTAAAATATATGGTAAATAGTGTAGATTTATTCCTAAAAATCCATTTGGTACTTTTTTAAATGGAAATATTAAAGGAAATCTATCATAATATGGTAGTTCTTTTTTTAATTTTGGATCATATGAAAATAGATACATCTTTCCAACTTCTATTCTATTCACTAATGCTTCTCGTGAACGAAGAAGTTTTCCTTCATTTATGTTTTTAACTTTTAATGCAGTATCGCGATACCAATTACGAGCTTCCTGTGTTCTACCAGGAACTTGACCCGCTCTAAGACCTTGTGCTAATATCTGATCAAATAACTGAACAGCTATAGTATATCTCCTTTTATAAATAACTTGAATAGTATTATGGCTATTCTATTTATCAAAGGAAAATATAATGAGCAATTTACTACAGACAATCGAAAATGATTTAAAGACTATTTGGGTTGATGCAGAACATTTTGTCGTGGGTGAAGCAGAAATTCTTTGGGATGATTTTAAAGCTATTCTAAATTCTACTTTACCTTCTCAATATATAATTTTAAGAAACTTTGTTCTTCAAGTTCTTCCTGAAATTTCTACCGGAAATATTGCAGATATTGAAACCGCAATTTTAAATCTTGCCGTAGTTCAAGAATTAGATTGGGTTAAAAATTTAGGTTCTACAATGCTTCAGGCTATAATTGCTTTAGTTACGGCCAGTATTACTCATGTTCCTTCTTCAGTTCCAAATTCTGCAAATTCAGTAGCTAAATAAAAATAACTATTTTCTATAGATTTCATTTTCAGTAATAATTTGAAATCTCCATTTTCTATCTTTACAGTATTCTTCTGCTGCTTTCCATTTTGCTTGATTTACAGCATATGTTGCGGCTTCATTTAAAAACGCTCTAGTCTTCATTTTTGGTATAGAAGGCTGGAGCGTTTGTTTATAGGGTTTAATTTCAACTACAATTACTTCATTCTTTTTATTTTTTATAATCATATCTGGAAAATATCTATGATATCTACCATCTATTGGTGATTTATATGGAATAACTAATTCTTCTGACCCCCAGGCAAGGACGTCTTCATTCATATCTAAATATCTCATGAAATCGGCTTCCCACTTACTTCTAAAAATTATATTTGTGGGATTTCCCATATATTTTTGAGGATTTTTTGGACGAAATTTACCCTTCATATTATCTCTATAAATAATTAATGACTTTTTACTTATAGGAAAAGAAATGGGTTCACTCCTTTCAAATATAACAAATAATCCATATGTTCAATCAGTAAATCAAACTGTTGTCAGTAATATAACACAGACCGCCACCGGTGCAGTAAATAATATTTTGAATAATGTGAATGGGGCTTTAGGCGGCGCCGGAAGTATAACATCTGCTTTAGCATCTGTTTTAGCATCTACTGGAATAACTTCATCTTCGGCTGGAGACATTATTGCTTCTGAACTTGATACTTTGATATCCGGATCAAGTTCTTTCTTTACTTCTGGTTCTCCTACCAGAATATCATCTAGTGCTCTTGCAAATAGAAATTTGGCTAGTCAAATTCAGTCTAATCCAGAAACTCAGATTCCAGGAACACAAAATACTACTAATGGTACAGATCCGGATTTAAGTTATCCACCGGATATGCCTCCTTATTATATGACATTACAGTTTGGAGATTATAATAGGCCCGATCCATTTTCAAATACAGCAATAAACGCTACATTTAAAATAACTCTTCCTTTACCGGACGGCGGTGGATTAATTGATGAGACATCTCCAAGATGGTCATCGACCGATCTAGGTTTAGCGGGAAATGTATTACAAAATGTACTTAATGCAGATAATAAGGTATCTAACAATATTGTATCTGTTACTGGAGACGTTGCCGCTTTTGCGCTTGGAACGGTTGGAAATGCAACAGGTCTGAATGATGTTGTTCAAACTGTTAGTGTAGGCACAGGTCTTGCTTTAAATCCTGCTACAGCTATGATTTTTAGTGGATTAGATTTTAGAACTTTTACGTTTAATTGGTTATTTGCGCCAAAAACTTCGGATGAAAGTAATACTTTAAAACAAATTATTAACCAAATTAAAGCTGCGCATTTACCTACATATTCTTCTGGTGGTACAAGTCTTTTATTTAATTATCCATCACTCGTAAAACCATATATTAATCCACAAACCGCTCAAGATTTTATGACAACTTTTCAATGGTGTGTTATAAAAGCAGTCAATGTAAGTTATTCTCCAATGGGAGATGCTCCATCATTTTATTCTGCTACACAAGCACCCGTAATGATTAGACTATCGTTAGTATTAGAAGAAATGGAATATAGATTACCTCCAGCTTATGGTGGAGCTTTAATTGGTAATACTGATGCTCTCGGTAAAATTGGAAATTTAGCAGGTGCTTTGGTTCAAGGCGCAGCTAGTTTTATTACCGGTACTTCACCACCACCATCGACGGGAGGTGGTTAATGACTCAGTTTTTTAAAAAATTTCCTGTAATAAATTATTCAAATACTTCCGCAGTGAATATATTTGCACGAGTCAATATGTCAAAATTGGCTCTTACAAATAAATCTGCTTTTTATACATATGTTATTCCAGAAGGAATGAAGCCAGAGCATCTTTCTTATAACTATTATTCTAATCCTGATTATATTTGGCTTATTAATCTTTCAAATAAAATAATTGATCCTTATTATGATTATCCTCTTTCTGATTCTGATCTAAATTCTTTGATAGCTCAAAAATATGGAAGTATATCTAATGCACAATCTACTATATTATATTTTACAACAAACTGGATATCTGATGATTCTATAATATCTCCAGCGGCATATGCTGCTTTGCCAGTGAGTGCAACTGAAAATTTACAAAAGTATTGGGCGCCTCAAATAGATAATAATAATAACATATATGCATATGTTCGTAAACAAGAAGATTGGATTTCAACCACAAATCAAGTACAGCAGCTAAATATAGTTAATGGAACAGAATTATTAACAGAAGATGGAGTATATACTCTTGAAACTGAAGAGGGATATGATTTACTTGCACCAAATGTAAGTACAACTTCAGCATTTATTGTCGGTGAACAAGTATCTCAAAACGGATATACAATTGGAACTATAGTATCTGTTAATAGTGACTTTATAATAATTCAGCATATATCTGGTCAGGTTGTAAATGGAATATCAACTATTGGCGGATTAGCTGGATATATAACTGGTCTTACTTCAGGTGCAAGTACATTAGTTACATCTGTGACCACTCTTAGTCAAAATATTCCACAAGCAGAATTTTCATATTGGACAATTGTAACAGCATATCAATATGAAGTGGAAAAAAATGCTTTTAATAAAAACATTCAATTACTTGATAATAATTTTGCGGCTCAAGCTACAAAAGAACTCAAGAATTTATTATTGACAACGGTATAACATGACAGCAATAAATGCTTCATATGCAAAATCAGATGGCATTGATATTAATTCAATTACATTGACATCATTATCCAACAGTAATAAAAGTTTCAATTTAATAAATCAAGTCACACAAATCAGTATTTATGAAGATATAATGTTTCCTGTTATACGCGCGGATTTTAATATAACTGATGCTGTAGATATTTTAACACAATTTCCAATTATAGGTGAAGAATTAATAGAAATAGAATTTTCACAACCAGGAAACGATCTTACAAATTCATATAAATTTCATGTAAAATCTATAGAAGATCAAAAAATTTCGCCTCAAAGTAAATTTAGAACTTATTTGTTAAGGTGTGTCAGTGAAGAATTTATTACAAATTCCAATCAATTTATTACACACAAAATGACGGGAAATACCGAAGATTTGATAAGAGCTTTGTGTAATCAATATCTCAATACACAAAAAAATATCAATATAGCTGAACCGACCAAAGGGGTTCAAAGTCTTATGTTTAGTCGGCTTAGGCCATTTCAGGCTATTGACATGGTAAGAAAACGAGCGGTTTCTCAAAATTATAATTCATCATCATATGTATTTTTTGAAAATAAAAGAGGATTTAATTTTTGTACGATTGAATATCTTTTAAATCAATTACAAAATAACACTGGTGATAAAGTATTCTTTTATGATACTACACAACAAACTGATGCTAAAAATATGAATACTCGTAGCATCATATCATTATTACAAATGTCTCAAACAGATAACACCAAAAAATTAGCTCAAGGCGCATTAAATAATACTGTAAAACGGTTTGATCTATTGACCGGCAAAGTGAGTACAACTCAATATGTAAATTCAGAACAAGAACAAAATTTTAAATATGCTTCGCCTAAACCATTATCCCTTAATACTTTATCTTATAATAACAAATATGGTAACACTATATCAACGGCATTATTAATACCACATTCCAGCGATCTTCCTGAAAATTTTATAGATAGTATGTTGGGATTTAGACGAGCATTTGTAACAAAAATGGGACAAAACATATACAGAATGTATGTTAATGGTGATCCGGCATTGACTGCGGGTGATATTATAACCGTTAACGTTCCTAGCTCTCAAGGTTCTACTGGAGCTCCTTATGATAATAGATTATATGCTGGTAATTATTTGATATCTAAATTAAGACACATTATATTAAATAATGTGCCAAATCCAAAATCTTATACTTGTTCTATGGAACTTATAAAAGGTTTCCAAGAGGATTTTTCATAATGACAACTCAAAGATTAGGAGAAGAAGGACTAAGGTGGTTTATCGCCATTGTAGAAAATGTAAATGATCCACAGCAACTCGGTCGTGTACAAATTAGAGTTATTAATGAAAATGACCATCCATCTATAACAACTGATGAATTATTATGGGCTACTCCAATACAATCAATAACATCAGCGGCATATAATCAAGTGGGAGAATCTCCTACTGGACTTTTAGTGGGTTCTCACGTGTTTGGCTTTTATTTAGACGGGCATGAAAAGCAACTACCTTTAATCTGGGGTTCATATGCTAAACTTCCAGATGGTACTCAAAATACAAATGATGTTTCAAATCTGGCTCGTGGAAAAAATACAATAACTGTTAATCAAGTAGGTCCAGAACCAGCGTCTCCGTACGCCGCAAAATATCCATATAATAATGTAAGGCAAACTCAATCTGGGCATGTAATAGAACTAGACGACACTCCATCTAATGAAAGAATAAGAATATATCATAAAGTTGGAAATTATATTGAAATAGATCATACAGGACAGCAAGTCACTAAAGTTATTGGTAATGATTTTGATATAGTTGTAAAAGATAAAACAATTTATGTGTCCGGAAGTTATAATGTTCAATCTGGAGGTAATACTAATATAGTTGGAAACAATAATATAAAATTAAGTGCACCGGGTGGAACTTATGTGGCCGGCGCGGGTTTAAATAGTCCTGGAGCAATAGGAACGAGTGTTGGTGCTTCTGGTACATTTTCTACACCTACTGGTCAAACAGTTCATGTTGTAGATGGTATAATCGTTAATATAAATTAGCGGCATTAAAAATGAGTGTATTATCAGGATCAAAAATAGTTAATACTTTACACATCAATTCATTGGTGCAACAGATAAATTTTACTCAAGATGCAGAATCATTAAAATACTTAATTCATGAAAATTTACAATCAGTACAAGATTTAGTAAGTGATATTGAACAAAGAGAATTGCAAATAATTAAAAGTTATTTGCCGATATTAAGTTTACCCACAGATCCTTTTGCAATAATAAGTTGGATACCAAAATTGATTCTTGGTCCAATATTTCCACAATTACAGGCTCAAATAAAATATGCTATGCAACTTGTTCAATTGGGAATATCTATAGAGCAATTGGCCTCTGCTGTACAAAATGCCATACCTAGATTAGAAAGAGGACTTCTTAGTTCTAATAATAATTTAGAAAATCAAGTTACAGGTGGCATTAGCGGTTCTGTAAGTAATGTATCTTCTACCATTTCTAATATAAATTCAAATATACAATCTGCTCAGAATATAGTAAATGGCGCAATAGGTCCTGCTTTACAAAGAGTTCAACAAAGTCAATCAATAGTATCTTCAATAGCTGGAAATAATATACCACTATTGGATACGTCAAATGGAACTAATTTTGTTGCTTCATATACGGCTATAGGAGATACTTTTAATTCTAGTATTACAGATTATATAGCAAATACTAATATATCCGGAGCTCCATTTACTGCAACAGTCACTTCCGGCAATAATTATGTAAAGAATTATCCAGCTAATGCTATTATTACCGTCGGACAAACAATAATTGCATCGGACAATTCTATTCCAATAAACACAACGGTTTTAAGTATAAATACTGTGCCGTGTTCATTTTCGGCTACAGTTGGATTGCAAATTTATACTACAGGAGCTTCAGTTTTAACTTTATCTGCGCCAGATAGTAATATTGTTATTGGTATGACATTGACATCAACACAACCCGGATTTGCTAATGGTTGTTATGTGACAAATGTACTTGGTAATGCTGTAGCTATATCTGCTCCGTATCTTGGAAGTTCACCCGCTACTTTTAATGTAAATTATAATGTTAATTCAATTGTTATGTCAAGTAAGGCAACAAGTTCTAATAGTAATGCAAGTATAACTCTCAATATACCGCCTATAACGATTGCAGGAACATAAAATGGCTCAAACATTTAATCAAGATAAATTTACGCCTTTATCAGCACAGCCATTATTATACAGTGATTTTTTTGATAACTTTGTTGTACATCCTGAACTTCATGATTTAGTTATTAAAAAAAATGAAGAATCAGTCAAACAGGCTATTTTAAATTTAATACATACCAATAAATATGAAAGACCATTTTCTCCAACATTTGGTTGTAATCTTAGAAATTATCTCTTTGAACCAATAACTCCCGTTACTCAAACTAATATACAGCTTGAAATAACAAATACTATAGAAAACTATGAACCTAGAGTAAAATTAATTAGTGTCGTAGTAACTCCATATATCGATGAAAATGCATATGCTATAACTATTACTTTTTATGTTATAAATATAACGACGCCGATTACACTTTCAACAATACTTTATAGAGTTCGTTAATGACCCCTTCTAGTATATCACTGACATCATTAGACTTTGCTGATTACAAAAATTCATTGAAGACGTATCTTCAATCGCAGACTCAATTCAAAGATTATAATTTTGACGCCAGTAATATTAGTGTTTTGTTAGATATTCTTTCATATAATACATATCTTAATGCATTTTATATGAACATGATTGGTTCTGAAATGTTTTTAGATACAGCACAATTAAGGGATTCTGTTGTACTAAGGGCCAAAGAGCTTAATTATACTCCAAGATCATTTAAATCCTCTTATGGTGTAATAAATCTTGTTGTATCTAATGTTCCAAATAATCCAATTATTCTTACGATTCCGGCCGGAACTTCTTTTACAGGTAAAGCCGGATCTAATAATTATACTTTTTCCACAAATCAAAATATAGTTATTGGAGCTAATACTGATGGCAATTTTTATGCCAGCAATGTAGAAATATATGAAGGAACTTCCATTACAGATACTTTTGTTGTTAATCCAATATCAAATACAGATAACCAAAGATTTATTTTATCTAATCCAACAATTGATACAACTTCGTTGACTGTTGTAAGTGTAGAAAATAATGGTGCAAATGTTATTCCATATTTTTTATCTACATCTTTATTAGATTTAACAGAATCTTCTACTGTATATTTTCTTCAAGGATCAGAAAATAGTCAATATGAGATTATATTTGGTGATAATATAGTAGGTAGAAGACCAGCAGATAACTCGGTTGTTGTAACAACATATCTAGTAACTAATGGTCAGCTTCCAAATGGAATTTCTGTATTTACTCCAAACGGTACTATAGGTGGTTCTTCAAATATATCTGTCACTACTGTATCTTCAGCCACTGGAGGTGATATTGCTGAGGACATTAATACTATTCGATATAATGCTCCTAGATATTATGCAACACAAGAAAGAGCAGTAACAACCAATGATTATAAAACATTATTGACTGTTCAATATCCTGAAATCGAAGCTATTTCTGTATATGGAGGAGAAGATGTAACTCCACCACAATATGGAAAAGTATTCATTGCTTTAAAACTTTTTAACTTTGATATAATTCCCACCAATAAAATCACAGAATATAATGCATTTTTATCGACTCGTTCTCCTTTGGCTATAGATCATGTGTTTGTTGAACCAGATTACACATATGCAAGTATAACCACAACAGTTAAATATAATATTAATCAAACAATACTTCAACCATCCGATATATCAGCATTTGTTACATCAGCAATTCAAAGTTATGGTATGCAAAATCTAGATAATTTTGGATCATCTCTTTTATATTCTAGACTTGTAGAAGCAATTGATGCTGCTCATCCTAGTATAATAAGCAATGAAACTGATTATACAGTCATGAAGAAATTAATTCCATCTACAACAATTTCTCAAAATTATCAAATTAATTTTAATATGGCTGTAGATAATACATTTCCTCCAGAGCCATTAATACACCCCGCCCCAAATAAACATGCTGTTAGTAGTACACAATTCTTATATAATGGAATTATATCTAATATTGAAGATGATGGTTTAGGAAATCTTCGTATAGTTGAAACTAATGCTAATGGTTATCATACTTCTATAGTAAGTTCTGGAGTAGGAAATATAGACTATTCTACTGGAACTATTAATTTGATAAATTTTTATACTTCAGAATATTTTGGAGATTCTATTAGATTTTATATTATTCCTGCTACAAAAGATACTTCAGTATCTCAACATATAATTTATGAAATACCAAATGATGAAATCAATGTATCGGTTCAAATAGTAAGACAATAATGAGTCAAGAACAAACCGTTTCCAATCTTATACAAAATCAATTCCCGGCATTTTATAATGAAGACGGCCCATTATTCATAGCCTTTGTTCAAGCTTATTATGAATGGCTTGAACAATCTTATGGCGTTATTAACTTAACATTATATGATTCTACAAAGAACTTTTCAAATGGTGAAATTGTTTATCAAGCATTAAATTCTACAAATGTAGCTACAGGAACTTTAATAGGTGTTTCTGGCAGCACATTGACTATTAATAATTTTACTGGAACATTTACAAGCAATCTTTCTCTTAATGGCGCAACATCATTGGCTGTTGCTAACGTAGCCGCTGTTTCAGATATTATTACTTTAGGCAATCCTACATATCAAACTAGAAATCTTTTAAGTTATATTGATATTGATAATACATTAAATGAATTTATAGTGTATTTTACTAATACCTATTTGCAAGGAATTCAATATGATATTTTAGCAGATCCTAAATTAGCAGTAAAAAGAATATTAGATTTATATAGAGCAAAAGGAACAAGTCGAGCAATTAAATTGTTGTTTCAATTAGTATTTGCTGAAGATATTGATCTCTATATTCCCGGAAATGATATACTAAAACCATCAGATGGCATATGGACTATACCACAATATTTAGAAGTTAGTAATTCTCCAATACTTTCTAGTTATGTTGGTCAAACTGTTACGGGAGTTACTTCCGGCGCCACAGCTTATGTTGATAGAATTATTACCAGACCTTCAGGATCAAAATTAGTCAATTTGTTTTATTTGACAAATGCATCAGAAAAATCATTTATAACCGGCGAAGTATTAAGTGTAAACAATAATATAACCAATGCTCCGATTGTAGTTGGGTCTCTTTCAAATCTTATAATAACTAATGGCGGAAGCGGGTTTAATGTTGGAGATATAGTTAATTTATTATCTTCATACGGTATAGAAGGAACAGCTAGAGTTACGTCGACGGCAAAAGTAAATGGAACAGTATCATTTACTTTTAATGATGGTGGTTGGGGATATAGCAATAGTACTACTATTCTTCCTCCACAACTATTAATATCTAATACAGTATTATACTTATCAAACGTTCAAAGCACTTTACCCACAAGTCAAAATGCTATATCAAAATTCGCCAATATAGTAATTTATAATAGCACCAATTCTTCGGTGGCCAATGTATATGCTAATGCATTTGCTTATTCGAGTAATGTCACAGTATTTGCTAATGGATTATCGGGCAAATTTAGTATAGGCGAAACATTATTATCACAAGATGGAAATGCAAGTGGCGTTCTTACTGCTTTTTCACAATCAGGCTCAAATGTTACACTATCAGTATCTAATGTTTATAACTCTTATTTTTCTAGTAGTAATCTTATTATAGGACAAACGAGTGGAGCTTTTGCTTTAGTATCATCTTTTAATACAAATATTGGTATTATCGGATTAAGTGCACCATTAACCAATACAAATCCAATTATAGGATATAATACTATTGGTGTAATATATCCTGGAACAATAACTTTAGCTACTGGAAATACATGGTATACCGGCGAAGTAGTATATCAAACAAATGGTACTGCAAATATTGCTACTGGTATTATTATAGGAAAAGATTCTACTAGTACAGCATTAATAGTACAACCATTAAGTGGTACATTTACTACAACTACAGGAAGCAACTCTGCTCTTACTTCATATTTGACTAGATTCAGTAATATTGCCGGATCAGTCACTACCGGATTTATTCCCGGTGAACCAGTATATCAAACCAACGGCACGGCAAATATATTATATGGTAAAATTACTAATAAATTTACGACTAATTTTTTTGCTAGTATTTTTTATGGAAGTCCAAATATTAGTTATCCCATTATTGGAAGTATTTCAGGCGCTAAAATGTCTTTTACAGCAACTAATATTGCTAATTCAGCAACAAGTATACTTTCATATACACCAGCACAAAATGTAAGCGCCAATCTTATTGGCTTTTCAAGTGGAAATGGCGCAAGTATATTATTAGGTACTATTGGTAATAACACCACAGATACAATAACCGCATATACTGATATTATAGGTGGAAATAATGTTGGAAATGAATCATATCTTTCTATTACATTATCTGGGAACCCTGGTACTGCATATGGATTTCCCGCTAAACCAACAGCAAATTTGGCTAATGGCACACTGGCTTCTATTTTTACCACTCAAACAATAAATCTTGGCGAAATACCAAATATAACGATTACAAATCCGGGAAATAATTATAATTATTCTCCTTTTATTGAAATATATCAACCCGGAGTAGCAGATTTACAATATCAAGATTATTATTTTACGATTGATAATATTAATGGTACATTTTCTAATGGTGAAATAGTAACGCAAAATGTCAATTCTTCAAATGCTATTGGTAGAATTAATTCTTTGACATCGACGACAATGTCAGTAAAAAGAATGTCAATTTCGTCCGGATTTCAAGTTAGTGGTTCTAATACTGCAATGAGACTAATTGGCAGTACTAGTAGTGCTTCTGCCAATATTACATTAATTACTGCAAATACCTTAGCTAATTATTCTGGAGATAATGCAAACATATCAGCTAATGTAATATCATCTAATGGTGTTGTTACTAGTTTATCGGTTATTGATTCTGGTATTGGATATATTAATAATAGCAGTTTGATTTTTCAATCTCAAACAAATTCTTTAGCATCGGGAAATGCAATAGCAATTCTAGGTAAACAAGGATATGGCACAGGATATTATGACACCACAAAAGGATTTTTATCGGCCGACAAGTATATTCAAGATGGGTATTTTTATCAAAACTTTTCTTATGAAATAAAGTCTTCTCAGTCCGTTGATAAATATTATGATATGGTTAAACAAGTAGTTCATACTGCGGGAACTGCTTTATATGGTGCTGTAGTAAAAAAAGAATATATATCTACTCCATTAAATATAACTAGTACTATACAAATAGTACAATCTAGTTGATTATAGGATAAAATATGACGACGACTCAATTAATACCCAACGATTATAGATTAAAGAACGCAATTTCTTTTGTAAATTCTTTTAGTCCCGTTTTAAATGTGTTATCGGCTTCAATAACCGGTACAGTAAACAATAATGATGCAAATATTTCGTCAATAACAAGTAATTCTGGAATTTCAGTAGGTCAAATAATAACAGCAAATGTTACTGGTATTCCTACTGGAACAACTGTTGTTGCGGTAGGATCAAGTAATATTACTATGTCTGCTGCATTTACTGGTTCTACTTCTACAGCAATTGTAAATACATATCAAACAACTACTTCTGGATATTATATATTTGCAGGACAATCGAGTTCTTGGGCGGCTGGAGTAGTTCCGCAATATTATGATAATCCGTCCACTCTTTTATTTAATGCATATGATAATATGCTATTTGGTAAATCAATAACTTCTTCAGATGTTTCTTTGATGATTCCTGCTGTCCAGTGGCAATCTGGAATAACATATTCTATGTACGATGACGCCAATCCAAATTTATCTAATGAAAATTTTTATGTATATACTACAGATAATGTTCCATCAACATATTATTATGTATTTAAATGTCTTAACAACAATGGTGAAACACCATCAACATATGCTCCAAATTATAACGATACGTCTGCTATAGATAATTTCTTTCAAACAGCAGATGGTTATCAATGGAAGTATATGTATAGTTTTCCTTCTTCTTTATATAATAAGTTTGCTACAAATCTTTATATTCCAGTAGTTCCTGATTCAAATGTAACTTCAAATGCTGTTTCTGGTACTATCGATGTTATTGCTCCTGTAGATTCTAATAATAACATTGTTCCTTATACCGGTCAAGGATATATAAATTATTATTCTGGTATATTAAGTGGAACTACTAGTGGAATTGGTGGATTTAATAATACATTAACTCCTCGAGTTCATTTAGATATTGGAGCATCGACTCAACCAAATTTATATAATGGCTGTTATTTTTATATAACGGGAGGCACTGGTCAAGGCCAATATAGTACAATTACTTCACATCTTACATATGCAACCGGAACATATATTAATTTAGCATCAAATTTTGCTATAACTCCAGATGGAACGTCAACGTATATGATTGCTCCAGCGGTCAATATATATAGCAATGGAGATTACGTGACAAATGCCGCAGCCATGGCTTTAGTAAATTCAACTCCTGGATCTGGCAATAGTATATATGGAGTGCAAATTCTTAATACAGGAATTAATGTATATTCAGCTACAGCCAATGTTTATGTATATGGTGGTTATTCTTCATCTATATCAAATGTAGCCACTCTTAGAGTAATAGGAAGTCCCAAAAGAGGGCATGGCGCCAATGTTGCCTCTGAATTATACAGCAATACTGTATGTATAAGTGTGACTTTTGCAAATTCTGAAAGTAATACTATTCCAGCAGTAAATCAATATCAATCTGTTGGAATACTCAGTAATCCTTTATTTTCTAATGTTGTTTTTAATGTTAGTTCTCAAACTGGAAATTTTAATGTAGGAGAAACTGTAACACAATCAATAGGAAATATTAATTCTAGTGGAATAGTAACTTCAGCAGTTTTTAACTCTAATTTACAAATAACAAATGCTACAGGAACTTTTGTAATTTCTAATACAGCATTAGTTACAGGTTCTTCTTCCGGAACTACAGCACAAATCACCGGTATTCAAAATAATGGTGTAGTAAAGGGATTTAAAACATTTAATCAATTATATTCATATAATGGAACATATACAAGTGGAATTACTTTTAATACCAATGAAACTGTTACACAAGGAACATCAACTGCCGTTTTTCATTCAAATAATTCCACAGGAACTATTGTATATTTAACTTCTAAATTAGGACCTATAACTACTGGTAATATTATTGGAAATAGCGGCACAATTTTTAATATAAATACAATAAACAATCCTGATCTTATTCCAGAAAGCGGCGATGTGATATACATTGAGAATTTTAATGCAATTGCTAGGTCTAATACACAGTCTGAAACTGTAAAACTTCTATTTTCGTTCTAGAGGATTAGTATGCCAATATCAACAAATCTTTCTGTATCTCCATATTTTGATGATTTTAATATTTCCAAAGATTACTATCAAGTTCTCTTCAAGCCGGGTGTAGCTCTTCAAACACGAGAACTCAACGTTTTACAATCTATACTTCAAAATCAAATTGAACAATTTGGTGATAATATTTTTACCAAAGGAACGATTATTAGTGGATGTAATTTTCAATATTATCCAAATTATCCATATATAAAATTAGAAGATTTACAATCAGATGGCACATCGGTTTCACCCGCAAATTATGTCGGATTATATGCCGTAGGTTCGGGTTCAGGATATTCTAATTTAGTCTCTTATGTATTACAGGCAAATTCTGGGTATGTATCACAAGCTCCAAATCTTAATACATTATTTGTTCGTTACTTAAATTCTGGTAATACAGGAACTCAAACTGCATATAATCCCGGTGATACATTAACACTTTATAATTCAAATAATAGTATATATAAAGTGAATCTTACAACCGCTGGTGTTGGAACAGGATTTACAAATGCTGATTCAACAGTCTTTATGCCAGCAATAGTCATTTCAAACAGCGCATATGGAACTAATACTGTTTTAGCGGCACAAATTAGTGCGGGTTATACAATCAACAGCACAAGTTTACCGGCTCAGGCCGTAATTACTGAAGTTAATACGACAGCTATTTCTGGTTCTCTTGTTTTAAAATTGTGTCCAAATAGTACAGATTTAGCAAATACTAATCTTACTGGAAACAATAATTGGACATTTAGCACATCATCTCCAATTAGTATTTACAACGGAGCTACACACGTCGTTGATGTTAATATTAATAATATAATTGGCGGTGGGGCGTCTGCCAATGTTATTACAAATAATAATGGTAGTATTATTAATGTTGTAATGACTGAAGCTGGATCTGGATATAGTATAGCTCCATATGTTACAGTAAAAACTCTTTCTACTAGTGCAAATATTTCAGCCGTCACATATTCAACGCCACAGCATTTAATAGCACAAAATTATTTAGCTAAAGTAACTGTAGCTAGTAGTGCTAATTCAGGAAGTAGTAATCCGACTGGATTTGGGTATGCTTTTGGAATATCAGAAGGAATTATATATCAAAAAGGTTATTTTTTATATGTAGCTCCAGAAGTAACCGTAATTAGTCAATATTCTAATACCCCGGATCAAGTATCAGTAGGATTTAGTACTACTGAAGCTTTAATAAACAGCAACATTGATCCATCATTACTTGATAACGCCACAGGAACTTATAATTCACTTGCACCAGGCGCCGATAGATTGCAATTAACTCCAGGATTGGTCGTTATCAATACGTCAAGTGCTACTGGAAATAGCGCCTTTTTTCCCATTACCGCGTTTTCTAATGGAAATCCTTATCTTCAAAATCAACAAACTTCTTATAGTGCTTTAGGAAATGCTCTTGCGCAAAGAACTTATGAGACTAGTGGAAATTTCGTAACAGATCCATTTAATATTACCACATCAGTAACACCAGTAATAGTTAATAATGATGGTTCTATAAATTCATCGGCACAAGCTAATACATTTACAATAGTTGTGGATCCTGGTGAAGCTTATATTTCTGGTTATAGAACAAAAACATATACAAATTATTATTTGACAGATAAACAGGGCACTGATACTGCTACAGCCAATATTTCAATTAATACTAATTATGGTAGCTATTTAAATATTAATGAAATTGGTGGTATATTTGATTTTTCAACAACCAGATATATAACTTTTTATGATACTGCCAAGCAGTTTATCACAAATGCACAAAATTATTATACTAGTAATACTACTCCGGCTGGAGAACCTATGGGTACAGCAAGAGTTAGAACTGTTGTTCCAGTATCCGGAATTCCAGGAACAAATGCGGCTCAAAATAGATTATATATCTATGATATTAATATGTTCCCAGGAAAAAATATTCAAAATGCAAAAAGTGTATATTTAGGTTCTCAATATGATACTGCCGCACCATTTGCAATTGCTGATATTGTTAATACAAATAATATAGTATTACAAAATGCAGCAAATTCCACTGCTGTTTTTTATGGCGGAGCAAATTCAACAAAAAGCGTTTCAAATATATCATATACCTATATGGGTCAATATACTGGACCTACTGGTGTTGCTTTAAGTAGTAGTAATGGTAGTGTAATACTAACACTACCAAGCGGAACTTTTGCATTTGGAAATAATGTAACATTAAATGCAAATCAAATTTCTAATGTAAATTTAATCTTTCAAGCAAGCAATGTATATGCAACTTCTAATGTATCTTCTATTGGATTTGTTACCACAGCTTCTTCTAATGTTATGACACTCAGTGGTACTGGAACACTATTATCTACATTTAATACTGGAAGATACCTTAAAATTTTCAGTAATACTACTGGAGAAATTAGAAGAATTACTGGCATTAATGCTACTGCTATTCAATTAGATTCTAATTTATTAAATACCAATACTTCTGCAAATGTGGTTTATTATTTCCCTAAATATGTTCCAGTATCACTTCTTCCCAATTCTGTAAGTACAGATTCTACTGGAACAATATTAACTATAAATCTTTTTAGCACAGCTCTTCCAATTACAATTAATGGTACTTCAAATGCTTTTATTACTGTACCGGTAAATATTACATCGGGGTCTATATCTAAACCGGCCATTAGAGATAGTTCTGTAATAATTAATACATCAAATAATGTTTCGGGAAATACTGGGCCATGGGCATTAGGTATTCCAGATATTTTTAGATTAAAAAAAGTATACTTTTCAGCAAATACACTTAATATATCTGCAAATTTGCAAAATTCATCTACTATTCCATCAGCATGGGTAGATGTTACAAATCAATTTTATATTGATAGTAACCAAAATGCAGATTTTTATGATCAAGGATATTTGTATTTAAACCCAGCATCAACATTAAATATAACAAGTAATAATTCACTTATAACAGTTTTTGATCATTTTGCATTTACTACAACATATCCATTATTTACAGTAAGTTCATATTCTACAAATGATAATTTAGGATTTGCTAATCTAAGTGTAGCAAGTAACAATTCTTCTATTAATACACAAGAAATTCCGGAATTTTATACTTCTCAAGGAAATTATTATGATCTTATAGATTGTGTAGATTTCAGACCTAGAGTAGCTCTTCAAGCCAATACATATGCAAATACTAATGGAAATACTTCATTATCTACTGTAAATCCAGTAGATTATGGTGCTTTTCAGTCAGTAATTGCTACAGGAACTCTTAATAGTAATTCAACAATTACTGGAATCACTTCTGTAAATTGTCAAGCTGTAATTATTTCAAATGTATCAGTTATTGCTGATATCGCGGGTTTACCTGGAAATACAAGAGTTATTGCTGTACTTAATTCTTCATCCGTTAGTTTAAGCACTAATGCTACAACCAGTGGCACTGCAAATTTGGTATTTACTGGAGGAACTGTAAAGTATCAAAGTTCATTTCAATTTACACCCATAGATGGTTCTACATACAGTTCGACTATTACAAATTATCAAGGCCGCGTTGATAGAGTAGTCATAGACAAAACAGGAAATATAACCGCAATTCCTGGTGTTCCTGGATCGGGAACACTTAGTCCACCGCTGCAGCCAGAAAATTCTATGACGTTGAATTTATTAAATATTCCACCATATCCGTCAGTTTCTCAACAATTAGATTCAAATTATACGGCCATACTTGATAAAGGTATTGCTAGTAAAAATTATACTGTGCAAAGAGCAAATAATCATATTATATCAGAAATTGCTGCAAATAATAGTCAAATTTCTCTTTATCAGCCCTCAGCGTATACTATGGAAGATATTGCTGCTCTTGATAGAAGAATTCAAGCTTTAGAATATTATACAACTCTAAGCCAACTTGAAACTAATATTAATAATCTTACAATTCCATCGACTTTGAATAGTTCAATTAATAGATTTAAGTATGGAATATTTACCGATAATTTTAATAGTACAGCATATTCTGATCTTCAAAATCCAGAATACAACGCAATGATCATAAATGATCAAGTGGTTCCTATAAATTATCAAAATAATATCGAATTTCAATTTAATGGAGCAAATACTAATACTTCTGGTAATACAACTGGTCTATTTTTAACTTTACCATATTCAGAAACAGCAATAATCAGTCAACTTAGTGTTACTTCTAATACTACTCCAACTACAAATAGTTCTTCTCAACCCATAATTTATAATGGTGTATTGACAAGTAATCCTACAACATTTGGCCTAACTACAAAAATTCCTCAATCTACTCCAACAGCTACTGGTGGTGCAGGATTTGGTTTAGGAGCTGTTAGCGCCCACGGCGATGGCCGGGCTGTTTCTACTTTGGCTGAGCAAGTATAAATATTGAAATATTAAGGGATAATAAATGGCTACTTTACCTCCAATAATAACAAATTATATAGGGACTAATTTAGTCATACCTGGAATAGGCACGGCTCTTTCTGGCGCAATTTCTGCTACACAGTCTTTAGGAAGCAGTGGCTCTACTATTACGACTCCTAGTGGAACTCAAATATCAATACCAAATTCATCTACAAGTAATCCACAATCTACTACGTATATTGCCGCGGCTCAGGCTTTTGCAATGAATGCTTCAAGATTAAAACCATCTACGGTTCATACTTTTACATTTAATGGTGTAAATGCTTCTAGCCAATGCCAACCGACTGGAGGAATATTAGGAGCACCAATAATAACTGATTCAAATGGAAATACTTCTTTCACATTTTATTATAATTCTGGACTTTCTTCTACAGCTAGTTCATTGAGTGCGGCTCAAGATTTAATTAATAGAATGGCAGGTACTGTAGTAGGAACATTGGCTAATATTGATAATACTTCAATTGCAAATGTTACTATATCTTATTATTCTGCTAATTCTACAAATTATATTAATTTAGCTCAACTTGGTGGAGCTGAAAATGGTTATATAGGAATAGGTTTAAATTTATAATGTATATTCAATCACAAACATTTTATCTTGATCCAAATGCAGTAAATAATTCTGCAAGAGCTTTTATAACAAGTATAGACTTATATTTTAGTGGAATACCCGCTCAAACTTCACAAGTAAATGGTGTTTATAATCTTAGTGGTTCTACTAATCCTGGAGTTACTATTAGTATTTCTGATACTGATATAAATGGAGCTCCAAATTATTCATCTGCATATACATATTCTATTGCAAGTTTGCCTTATTCTTCTATTAATGTATCTTCTGATGCATCATCTATCACCACATTTGAATTTAATCAACCTGTTCCACTTAAAACTGGTAAAACGTATTCAATAAACATTCAAGCAGCAGATGGCGGTTATACTTTATGGACTGCTTCGGCCGGCCAGGCGCTACTCGGTTCATCAAATGCAGTATTTCCAGGATTTAGCGGAGGAAATCACGGACAATTATTTGATTATGGAACCGATGGAACATTGACACCCATCAAGAATACACAATTAAAATATGCAATTAAAGTAGCTCAATTTACTGCAAATAATGCCACATATGAACTTGTAAACAATCCTTACGAGTTTATGATAGTTCAAGGACAAGTCGGTTCTTTTCTGGGCGGCGAGACCGTATTTCCACTTTTGGCCAATGTATCAGCCCAAACTGTAGCAATTACGGCTAATAGTTCTACACTTACAGGAAACGGCACAACTTTTCAATCAAGTACCCAACAAGGCAGTTATATTGCTTTATACGCAAATACTGTATCTGCATCTGGTGTAGTTAGCGCTAATTTATCATTATATGTTACTCAAATTGTTAATGTATCTAATAATACTTCCGCAACAATTAATCCAGTACTTCCAGTATCAAATAGCGCTGCTAAGTTTTTCTTTGTTCCGGTAGGAACCGTGTATAATAGTATTCAGTCTAGTAATACAATGATTTTAACAAATTCTAATGCAAACAATACATTATATTTTACCAGCAACACTAATCTTAATGGAACACTGAAAAGTGGCAATATTACAATAAATGCTATATCAAGCACTACAGGATTGTTTGTCGGTCAGCCGGTGTATTGTAGTAATAGTTCAAATTCTTCAGCCGGTATAACTGGTTTTACAAATGGGTCTACTATCACTGCAATTGTAAATTCTACAGCAGTTAATGTTTCTACAAAATTCACAGGAACCAACACGTCCGCTGGCGGTGCTAATTTATTTTTTCAAACTCCTATTGTAGGTTCAATGTCTAGTGGTAATGTTATTATCACTAACACGTCGTTTAGCGCGCAAACATATGCATATGTTTCTTCAATATATGCTGTTCCTGTAACAAATTTTGAACCAGAAGTTGGCATTAGTGCATCTACTGGTGGAAATTCAAGTATAACATATGCATTTGCACAAATTAATTCTTCTGGAAATCCAATACTGAATTCATCTTCTACATTTTTACCGGCTTTAAATGGAACAATTAATATTGTAAATGGTTATTCTGGATATATTCTTTCTAGGTCTTTAGAAGCTGTAAATGGCGGCTCAGACTTATCATACTCAAATAATAAATCTGGTGTTATAAAAATTCAGTTAAATCAAGCAGGAATTGCTGGTGCTTTATATGATAGCCCAGTTATCACTAGTGAAAAGCTAGATATATTTTCATCTTCTGTTCTAATCAACAATGATACGACAAATGAAAATACAAATTACGGAAATTCTTTAGCAAAACACATTACAACTCAAATTCAATTTGATCCTACATATGCTGCTGAGGATCTTATGGTTCAAGCCACCGCATTTGTTCCTGCAAATACTTCTATTGTCGCCTGGGCAAAACTTTATAATTCACAAGATTCTGATCCATTTGTATCAAAAGAATGGACTCGGCTTTATCCATCTGGAAATACACAAAATCTTGTTAGTACAATTCAAGCCAATAATTACGTAACTCTTACTTGGGGACTTCCAAATTCACCTCCAAGCCTTTACACCGCAAATGGAACAGCAACAATATCTGGATCTACTGTTACTGGAGCTAATACAAAATTTGGTAATAGTACGCCCGGAAGCGGTGAAATATATGTAAATGATTTGATAAAATTATGGAATCCTAATGTTCCTAATAATTTTATAGTAGGTCTTGTAACTAATGTTACAAATGCCTCCTCTTTAAATTTAAATATTTCAACTTCAAACGTCAGTATAACCGGTGTTACATTGTTTATAGATAAAATATCAGATAAACACCAAGCATTTACTGATCCACAAAATAATAACTATGCATCATATTATAATAGTACTCTAGCAGAATTTTCAACATATGATACTATGCAAATAAAGCTAGATTTATTATCTAGTAATTCTAGTATATATCCAAAGGTAGCAACTCTAACAGCAGTGGGGCTTAGCGCATAATGGCCGCTCAACTTATTCAAACAGAAGTTCCTGGATTATATAGAGATATTTCTTCTGGTGTATTAATAAATAAAAATATAACTGAACTTACTAGATTTAAATCCGAAAGAGAGCGGGCTTTAAAACAAGAAGTTATAAATAAACAAGTAGAAGAGCTTACAGATACAGTAGAAGAATTAAAACAATTAGTAAAATCAATGGCAAAAAATATTCATGGCTCAATCTCAGAATAGTGTAAATGTTAGTGTAGCCACATTTAATGATTGGGTGACTATTACTAATTCAATTGCAGACGCTATTAATACTACTGTTGTTACAACCAACACCAGTGTTGGCGGTTTTGGCGTAACTACGGGCAATGCTTATATTAATGGTGTTTTTTCGGCAAATACTATTGCTGCAACACAATATTTACGTGGTGGTAATAATAGTACTAATACAAATTTAGTTATAACAACAAATGCATCCGTAAATGGTGTATTTACGGCCAATACATTAGTTTCAAATAATCTTAATGTTGGCCAAAATGTAAATACTGCATCTTTTACGGCAAATACATATGCTATAACTGGATCTTCGGCTAATCAAAGTATTGATACCTTTACTACTACATCGTATAGAACAGCAAAATATTTAGTTCAAGTTTCAAATGGAACTACGGGTCATCAATGTTCTGAAATTTTGGTTATTCAAGACGGAACAAATGTATTTTTAACAGAATTTGCTATGATTTCAAATACAGGAACGGCTTTAGGAACTTTTGGAGCTAATATATCTGGTGGTTCTGTAAATCTTTTGTTTTCTCCCTCTGCAATAAACGGGGGCAATGTTTACTTTCAAAGAACTACATTGTCTGTATAGGAATTGATATGGCAGCTAAAGCAAACATATTGGTTGATCAGGGAACTACATTTAATACTCTTTTGAATTTGACTGATACCGTAGGAGATCCATTTGATTTAACTGGGTACAGCGCTCAAAGTCAAATACGCCAATGGTATACATCTTCAAATTCTGTATCTTTCACCACCGCAATTTCAACTCCTACAGCCGGTTCTATAACTCTTTCTCTAAGTGCTAACACTACAGCAGGTATGCTATATCAAAGATATGTTTACGATGTGGTTATTATAGATTCATCTAATAATATTACTCGTGTTGTTGAAGGCATTTTAACTGTAAATCCGGCAGCTACACAAATAACAGGAGTAAATTATAGTGAGCCAAGTTATTAATATTCAGCTTGCGACTAGCCCTACACCAATTTTAGTAAATGGCATACCTGGTGGAGCATCTTCTGGAACTGTAGTTTCTTCAGGTCCATATCAAGCTACTCCACTTGGATATCATCAATTTACTAATTTGTCTACTGTAATAAATCTTCAAGCTGTAATTCCATCATTAGCAACTTATGCTATAATATCTGTAGAAAATTCTGATATTAGATGGAGAGACGATGGGAATAATCCTACAGCTTCTGTAGGATTTCCATTTTTGTCTGGTCAAACAATGTTATTTGCTGGAAATCTTTCAGCTTTAAAATTTATTCAACAAACCACTGGCGCGGTACTCAATGTGAGTTTTTACAAATGATACATAAATTCATAAGAAATATAACACTATTATTAGGAATAATGTTTAGTACTTTAGCATATTCTGCTGGTCAGCCCGTCACAGTCACTAATTTTCCGTCAACACAATCTGTCACAGTCACTAATTTTCCTCCAAATACTACACCAATCGTTGTTCCGACTTCATTACTCCCATACGCTTTTAATAATCTTGACGGCTCGGGGAACCTTGGATCTCAGGCGGCGGAAGCCTGCCACGTCATCAAGGCCAACCCCGGCAACATCTACTACATGGACGCCCATGAAATCGCCGCAGGCGCCGCGACGGATTATGTGTTCGTGGTCAACGCCACGGCTTGCCCATCGAATGGGACGCTGTCAGCGGGCACAAGGATCTTGTCGAGCGCGGCCCTTTCGCCGACGCAAACATGGTCATGGACGCCCGGCGGCGACATTCCGATACCGGCGAGCGCGGGGATCGTGATCATGTGCTCATCCACTGATTGGCCCACGTTGACGCTGGACACGGCCCACTGTCTGTTTAACTGGGGTATCGAATAATGCGCCGCTTCCTTCGCACTCTTGGCGCATTGCTCGCGCTTGCGTCGCCCTCGTTCGCGCAGAGCACCATTTCTGGTCCTCTATCCAATACGGTCGCCGATGGCGCGAACGTGTCGCAGGGAGCCACGACAGATAGTGCGTGGGGGGGCTCTGGCGCAGGCACCCTGGTTGGTCTCGACAAGGCCCTATACGGTCTAGGCGCGGCTCCCATGCCCTGCCGGGCCGCTACTAATCCACCGTCATCGACGGCGGATGGTCAGCCAGGCCCGACCGAGTGCGATCCTACGGGCGCCATCACTGAAACCGTCGCACCATCGGGCCTGCGTCTGTCGGGCACAGCGAGCACGACGGGGGGATCGGCGGTGACGGTTCTTCAGTTGTCCGCCGTCACTTATAAAATCTACCTTACAGGCATTCAGTGTTTTCGCACGGACGCGGGAACATCCATGGCCTATATCACGATCAACGATACGGCGTCATCGGTGTTCCCCCTGCCGCCGATCACCGCAGGCGGCGGCTTCATCGTCGGCAACCTTCGTTCGCCGCTGGTAGTGACGGCGGCGGTTTCATCCAAGACAACCGCGCAGTTCACTGTCTCAACGTCGCTCACGACGGTCTATTGCAACATGCAGGGGTATCAGGGACCGTGAGGCGCTTACTTTTCGCGGGAACGGCTTGGCTGGCGCTGGCGTTTGGAGCGCAGGCCACGACCGTTTGTCTCACGACATCCTCGATATCGCC
>TBL_comb47_HYPODRAFT_10000122_pt1 | contig 96590 bp, 99 predicted proteins | sample TroBogypolimnion_40_FD_10682 | JGI IMG/M metagenome (IMG submission 10682) | reverse complement strand
CCCGGTCCCATTCCGAACCCGGAAGCTAAGCCTCTCAGCGTCGATGGTACTGCAAGGGGGACCTTGTGGGAGAGTAGATCGCCGCCGGACATCATTTACAAAGAGCGCCAATGTTTTGATTAACTTCAGAACGCTGGCGCTCTTTTTTTATGCACATTTATAATTCGTACACATCACTTTAATAGTCCCTTCCTTCCCTCTTGAGAACATCAATACCTTCTCGCCACGAGATCAGGAGAGGTTGATATGGCTGTAACCAAAGCGAGAAGGGCGAGTGTTAGCGGACCCTTACGCAATCCCCGAAATGAAGTCTTCTTGGAGGGGCGAGTCAGTAGTCCGCCCTTGGAGAAGCTCTTGCCGAGCGGAGATCACGTTGTCGAATTCCGAATCGTGATCGACCGGGCGCATCGACGTGGAACAAAACGAGCGGTCGATACCTTAGATATAGCCGTCTGGCTTTCACGGCCGCGCAAGAGCGCCCTCGCGCTGCAGATTGATGATTGGGTTTCGATCGATGGTGCAATTCGCCACCGATTTTGGAGAGCCCCAACAGGACTTGCGAGCCGTTGGCAGGTTGAAGCGAGCCAATTGCGCAGGTTATAGGTACGGTTAGACCATGAACGAGAACAACTCTGCAGAGACCGTGACTGGCGACCTTGATGAACTGCGCGAGGCAATCGCCCTGGTGCAGGTTTTGGAACTCAACGACCACTCCCGAGCATATGAAGAGATTCACACGAAGTTAGAAGAGGCGCTGCGATCGATTGATGGCAAGTAAGTAACCAATGAAAACTCGTTTAGACGCGGAACTGGTTCGCCGTGGATTAGCTCGCTCACGTGACCACGCAGCAGACCTTATCGAGTCGCGCACCGTTTTAGTCACTGGAATTCCAGCGAGCAAACCTGCAACACAAGTCGATGCCGAAACTTCTATTGTTATTCAGGGCGAGCGGGATGATTTTGTATCACGCGGTGGTCACAAATTAGCTGGCGCACTTGATCACTTTAGTGATGTAGTTGTCTCTGGGAAGCGGGCGCTCGATGCTGGCGCATCAACAGGCGGGTTTACTGATGTACTTCTCAAACGTGGAGTCAAAGATGTTGTCGCGGTTGATGTTGGATACGGACAGATGGCCTGGGAGCTGCGCCAAGATCCACGCGTAATTATTTTAGATCGGACCAATGTACGACATCTCACTCTTGATCAAGTTGGTGAGGCGGCAGAGATAGTTGTAGCAGATCTCTCTTTCATCTCGCTGACCCTGGTTCTTCCAGCGCTTGTCAGCGTCTCGACCCCGAGCGCTGATTTTCTCGTCATGGTAAAGCCACAATTTGAAGTGGGGCGCGAACGTTTAGGCGCGGGTGGCGTCGTACGAGATCCGCAGATGCGTAAAGCGGCAGTCCAAGAGGTAGCAGACTGTGCGTACGATATGGGGCTGGGCTGTTTGGGAGTGGTTGCAAGTTCACTTCCCGGGCCAGCTGGGAATGTTGAATACTTTCTCTGGCTCCGACGGGGTAGCGCAGAGCTATCTGCAGATGCTTTAGAGGCGGCGATCGTTGATGGACCACAATAATCTTATCCGGACGAAAGGAGTGGCAGATGCGTAAAGCGCTTTTAGTCGTCCACCCCACTCGACCCGAGGCGATTGATTTTGCCAAAGATCTGATTCTGGCTCTTGGCAAGGTAGGAATTACCTGTGCAACCAATTATCCCGGTGGGCTACCTGAATCCGAGGGTATGTCTGTTGAACGCAGCGAAGAGATTGCGATCGTATTGGGCGGGGATGGAACGATTCTGCGCGCCGCCGAATTGGTTTTAGGAACCAATATTCCAATTCTTGGAATCAACCTGGGTAACGTAGGATTTTTAGCCGAAATTAATCGACCCTCGGCCGATCTTTTAGCGCAGTCGATTGCAGCGAAAGATTATCGCGGAGAGTCTCGATTGTTATTGTGCCACGAAGTACATCGAGGGGGCGAAGTCATCGCTGAAGGTTGGGCGCTTAATGAATTTACTATTGAGCGAAGTCACTCGCAGATGGTTCAAGTCTTTGTACAAATTGACGACCGCCCGCTTTCTCGATGGGGATGCGATGGAGTTATCTGCGCGACGCCAACTGGTTCAACAGCTTATGCATTTTCAGCAGGTGGCCCAGTCCTCTGGCCTGAAGTCGAAGCGATCGTGGTTTTGCCGCTTGCGGCCCATGCCCTCTTCTCTCGGCCCATGGTAATTTCCCCAGCTTCTACAGTAGTTATTGATATTGAATCACCCGAGGCGATGGTTACCGCCGACGGAATGCGTAAGTTCCCGCTTCTGGCTGGTGATCGCGTGATCATTACTAAATCCAATGAGCGCGTAGAGATATTGCATGTGGAATCAGCGGTATTCACAGACCGTCTCGTTGCCAAATTCAAGTTGCCTATTGAAGGCTGGCGCGGTGAGTGAGAAGTTTCGCGGGCTAGAAGAAATAAGCATCCGCAATTTAGGCGTTATTGAATCGGCTGAAATTGCGTTCAAGGCGGGGCTCAACGTTCTGACTGGTGAAACTGGTGCGGGCAAGACAATGGTCCTGACCGCACTCTCTTTAATTCTGGGTGGCAAATCCGACTCAGAGAAAGTCCGAACCGGCGCCGAGAGAATGCTCGCCTCTGGGCGATTTGTGATTTCAGAGTCCCTGCTCCCATCCCTCGATGAATTGGGAGCGGAAGTTGAAAGCGGATCTATTCTTATCTCTCGTACCGTAACATCCGATGGAAAGTCGCGCATACACGTTGGAGGCGCCCCGACAACCGCATCTAGGGTCGCGCAGATGGCGGCAGATCTAGTTGAAGTTCATGCGCAGTCGAGTACAAATCGCCTGACAAAACCCACCTTTATAAGGTCCACTCTTGATGCCTTCGGTAGGCATGAAAATGTTGCGACAGAAGTCGCCGAACTGTACGCGCAGCACCAAGAGATGGCCGCTCGAATCTCTCAATTGCGCAACGATCAAGCCAACCGTGAACGCGAGATAGTTCGACTCACCGAATTTATGAAGGCGTTTAATCTGATCCTGCCAAAAGAGGGAGAGCCGTCGGAAATTGAATCTGAACTCATTCGATTAAATAGCGTGGATGAATTGCAACAAGCGGTGAGTTCTGCTTTGAATTTTGTCGACACTGAAGATTTTTCTGTCACATCGGCACTAGTAAATGCCAAGCGCTCTCTCGATCACGTCTCAGGGAAAGATATTTTGCTCGATGAACTGGCGCAAAAGTTCGGCGACTCACTCTATGAATTCCAGGAAGCACTTGGAGCTATTTATCGCTATCTCTCTGCTTTGGATGCTGATCCTTCGCGCTTAGAATATTTGCAGGAGCGAAAAAGTTCTATTAATTCGCTGATTAAGAAGTATGGAGAGGGGAGCGATCGAGATGCCGCCTTTGCCGAAATCATTATCCGCGCGCAAGAAAGTGCCAGCAGAATATCCGACCTCGAAGGGGGAGAAGGTCGAATCGTTGATTTAGAAATTGATCTGCATAAGATCTTCGATCAGCTGCGCAGACGAGCAACGCATTTAGGGGCCCTACGCAAAGCGACAGCGCTAGAATTGCAAGGAAAGATCTCTCAGGAACTCCACGCGTTGGCGATGCCTCACTCATCGATCATCGTTGACGTTCTCTCCGCAACTGGTCTGACGATCTCTGAATATTCAACTCATGGACTCGATGAGGTAGCCCTGCTCTTTACCAGCCACGAAGGCGCTGCTCCTGGAGTTATTGCCAAGGTTGCCAGCGGCGGTGAACTCTCTCGGGTGATGCTGGCGATTGAAGTGGTTCTAGCCTCGGTTAATCCGGTGGCAACCTATATCTTCGATGAGGTCGACTCTGGAGTTGGGGGTAAAGCGGCGGTAGAGGTTGGACGTCGTTTACGAGAGTTGGCACAAGAGGCACAAGTAATTGTGGTGACTCATCTCGCCCAGGTTGCCGTGTGGGCCGATCATCACCTCGTTGTGAGGAAGAGTGAGGGCGGCACCGTGAGCATCTCAGATGTTATTCCACTCAACGCCGAGGAACGTAGTGTCGAAATAGCACGAATGCTCTCTGGGCAAGAGGAGTCGGCGACCGCCCGTGAACACGCGCGCGAGCTATTAGAGATGGTCCATGAAAGCGTGATAAGTTAGCACCCCATGAGCAGTAATCATGTGACAAAGCATCTATTCGTAACAGGCGGAGTAGCCTCAAGCCTCGGAAAAGGTCTCACAGCCTCTAGTCTGGGTCGCCTTCTCTCCGACCGCGGTCTGCGGGTTACGATGCAGAAACTCGATCCGTATATCAATGTTGACCCTGGAACGATGAACCCCTTCCAACATGGAGAAGTTTTTGTCACAGATGATGGTTCTGAAACCGATTTAGATGTGGGTCACTATGAGAGATTCCTTAATCGCAATTTAGCGGGTTTTGCGAACGTCACAACCGGGCAGGTTTATTCCAATGTCATCGCCAGAGAGCGACGTGGAGATTATTTGGGGGATACGGTTCAAGTAATTCCACACATCACAAACGAAATTAAAGAGCGTATTAGGGCGATGGCGGGTCCTGAAGTCGACATCGTCATCACAGAGGTAGGCGGCACCGTCGGAGATATCGAATCTCTTCCTTTTCTAGAAGCGGCACGTCAGATCCGCCAAGATGTGGGTCGAGAGAATGTTTTCTACTTACACGTCTCTCTGGTTCCGTACATCGGACCTTCTGGCGAGTTAAAGACAAAACCTACGCAACATAGCGTGGCAGCCTTACGTTCTATCGGAATCGCACCCGATGCGATTGTCATTCGCTCTGACCGACCAATTCCAGATGCGGTGAAGCGGAAAATATCGGCAATGTGCGACGTCGATCTCGAGGCTGTAGTCGCGGCGGTCGACGCCCCTAGTATTTATGATATTCCCAAGGTGCTTTACTCTGAGGGACTAGATTCTTATGTTGTTCGTCGCCTGGCGCTGGGAGGCACGGATGTGGCGTGGGAAGAATGGGATGCCTTGCTCGAGAAGGTGCACCACCCTGCTCACGAAGTAACGGTCGCCCTAGTGGGGAAGTACATTGATCTTCCAGATGCATATCTTTCGGTTACAGAGGCTCTGCGTGCCGGAGGCTTTGCGCATAATGCACGGGTAAAGATCAAATGGGTTGCCAGTGATGAATGTGAGAGCGATGAAGGTGCTGCCGAACATTTGGCCGGCATGGATGCAATCTGTGTACCAGGAGGATTTGGAGTTCGCGGAATCAACGGCAAGGTTGGCGCCCTCAAATATTCTCGCGAACATAAAATTCCAACTCTGGGACTCTGTCTTGGTTTGCAATGCATGGTCATCGAATCAGCTCGTCACTTGGCCAACCTTCCATTAGCAAACTCAGCCGAGTTCGATGAGAACACACCCGATCCAGTTATTTCAACAATGGCGAGCCAAGAAGATATCGTTGCAGGCAAGGGAGATATGGGTGGCACTATGCGCTTGGGTCTTTATCCAGCCGATCTCGTACCGGGCTCACTCGTTGCGAGCCTGTATGGTGCGACTCAAATCAACGAACGTCATCGCCATCGATATGAGGTAAATAATTCTTATCGTGATGTAATCGCAGCAACTGGTTTGATATTCTCGGGCTTATCTCCTGATGGCCATCTTGTTGAATTCGTAGAGATTGATAAAGCGGTTCACCCTTTCTATGTTGGAACGCAGGCTCACCCGGAGTTCCTATCTCGACCTACTCAAGCGCATCCACTCTTTGCGGGGTTGATAGCTGCCGCGATTAAGGAAAATGACGCTCGCTAACTCGCAATTGCGCGAGTACCTCAATTTCCTGATCGTTGAGCGTGGCTTGAGTACTAACACCATCTCCTCCTACCAACGTGACCTGGAACGGTTTATCTCCGATTGCGATGTACCTGACTTCGCCTTGGTTGCTCCGCACGATCTCGAAAGTCATATCTCGAGGTTACGGGCTCACGGACTGGCAGAGAGCTCAATCGCGCGCGCCGTCGTTTCTATTCGCAATCTCGTCGAATTTGTTTGCAAAGAGAGTAAATCTCTCAACCTCATCAAAGATGTTAAACCTCCCCGCGTTAAAGGGCGTTTACCTAAAGCTCTCTCGATTGCCGAGGTGAACGATCTGATATCCGCCACCAACTCGCCGGGCAATCCGCGTGCACTGCGTGAGAATGCCATCGTTGAACTTCTTTACGGTACTGGAGCACGAATCTCTGAGATTGTCGCGCTTAACGTGAGCGATGTAATGAAAATCGATGGTGGAGAAGTAGCAAATCTGCGCTTAACCGGCAAGGGCAGCAAGGTGAGAGTTGTCCCTTTAGGGAGTTTTGCACGTGCCGCATTGGATCAATATCTTATTCGAATGAGACCATCACTCGTCACCAAGGATAAAGAGGCCCTATTTCTCAACGATCGCGGTGGGAGGTTATCTAGGCAGAGCATGTGGACGGTGGTCTCGGAAGCAGCGAAGAGAGCGCAGATCGAGACTGAAGTTTCTCCACATTCGCTCCGGCATTCGTATGCGACTCATCTACTCGATGGGGGCGCGGATGTTCGAGTTGTTCAAGAGTTGCTGGGACACTCTTCCGTGACCACGACTCAGATATACACCTTGGTCACGATTGATAAGTTGCGTGAAAATTATTCAAATGCTCATCCTCGTGCAAAGAAGAAATAAATTAACGACCGCGTAATCTGCGCGCGATAATTGATTGGTCGCCTTTTGATTCCAAATCGGCGATGATAATTGCAAGGGACTCGCGGACGATGCGACCTCGATCTACCGCTAACCCTAAATCTCCACGCAGTGCAAGACGAGCCTGTTCTAAATCGTAGAGTTCTTCAGGAGAGAGATAGACGGTGATCTTCTCATCATGTCGCTCGCGTCCGCTTGGGGAGCGGTCAAAGGTATTTACACGACGTCGCGGGGTGGTACGTACCAACTTCTTATTTGGTGTGGCTGGAATAGATGCTTGAGGTTGATCTTCAATCGGAGTTGGGTTGCTAGATGGGACGGCACTTAGCGTTGTGGTCTGTCGGAATAATTCTTCAGCCCCTGGAAGGCTTACACGGCGACTCATTTGGCTCCTCCTCGTGAAATAAGTTCGCGGGCAAGGCGGCGATAGGAGAGAGCCCCCAGCGATGTACTGGCATAGGTTGTGATGGGTTCACCTTTAACGGTTGACTCAGAAAACCTAACGGTTCTAGAGATAATTGTGTCTAGCAACTCTTTAGGAAACTCTTTATCGATCAATTCTAAGACATCATGAGAGTGCCCAGTTTTACGGTCGAACATGGTGGCGAGAATTCCATCGATCACCAGGTGAGGGTTAGTGTTCTCGCGGATCTTCTCGATTGTCTTCTTAACCAGTGATAATCCCAATACTGCGAAGTATTCGCACTCCATTGGAATGAGAACTCCATCAGATGCCGTTAAGGCGTTGATCGTCAGCGTTCCCAAAGAAGGGGAGCAGTCAATCAGGATATCGTCATATTGGTCTAATACCGGAGCCAAAATTTTGCGCAGCTTGTGCTCTTTGGCAATCTCAGTAACGAATGCGGCCTCTGCAGCGGCAAGATCTTCATGTCCGCGCACAAAATCAAGACCCGGCACATTTGATTTTAAAATAAAGTTCTGGATGCCAGATTGTGGATCGTTGAGGAGGTACCAGATCGAGCCATACTGCTCTTTGATTTGAGAGGGCTTAATTCCTAGGCCCGTCGTCATCGATGCCTGTGAATCAAAATCGATAAGCAGAACGCGCCGACCTAACTCTGCTAGCGCCGCACCAAGGTTGATCGTGGTCGTTGTTTTACCGACCCCGCCTTTTTGATTGACGATTGAGATGACTCGAGCAGATCCTGGTTCTGGAGTGCTGACAGCGCTGGGAAAGTCCAAGAGGGTACGACCAAGGACAGCTGCTGTGGTTGCGAGCTCCTCATCACGATTTGTCGATTTATCGGCCAGTCGAGAAACCTTTGAAGTGCTATTTGCCATGTCGCGGACTTTACGGCGATGCGGTCAGCAAGGCAAGCGCGATATGAGTACCTTTCTCCCCATGAGTGATCTAATTGTTGAAGGGAGCGAGAGCGCCTTTTCAGTTCATCTCAGCAACTTTGATGGCCCCTTTGATCTCCTTCTGCAACTTATTTCGCGCCACAAAATGGACATCACAGAGATCTCACTTGGTGTCGTAACCGATGATTTCATTGCGTACATAAGGGCTTTAGAGGGTGCGGAGGAGGGCTGGGATCTCGACCAGACCACTGAATTCCTGGTTGTAGCCGCCACCCTGTTAGATCTCAAGGCGGCCCGTTTACTCCCTAGCGGAGAGATTGAAGATGAGGGAGATCTTGCCCTCCTGGAAGCGCGGGATCTGCTATTTGCCCGGCTGCTCCAATACCGCGCCTTTAAAAGAGATCGCTGCAATATTTCATGGTCGCATCGAATTGGCGGAGAAGAGCTTCCCTCGTTTGGTAGCCATGGAGAGCCATTTCGCCGCACTCTTGCCTGAAGTTTTGATTGGAGTGGGCGCCAATCGCTTTGCAGCAATCGCCGAAAGGGTCTTGCAGCCCAAATCAGCCCCCGTGCTATCGATCGCCCATATTCACCAGACTCTCGTGAGCGTGGCCGAGGAAGCAACCAAGATCGTTGAAGCACTTCGTAAGAGCGGCAGGGCGAGCTTTCGCAGCCTCATTGGGGATGCCGAGTCAACTTTGGTTGTGGTAGCTCGATTCCTGGCTGTACTGGAGCTATATCGTGAGGGGGCGGTCCGTTTCGAACAGGTTGTCGCCCTGGGCGAACTTCAAATCACCTGGGTTGCAGGCGCGGATGAAGAGATTTCAGTGAGCGATGAGTTTGATCTACCGGTGGAGGCCCTTGATAATGAGACAAAAGAGGAATAAATGTCTGAACTTGAACTAAACAGATCCTTAGAAGCCATCCTCATGGTTGTTGATGAGCCAATCAATGAGTTAATTCTCGCCCAAATTACTGATGTTCCGACCGAGATTGTGGCTGCCGCCCTCAAGACGCTGGCACAGAGCTACGAGGAGCAGGGGCGTGGTTTTCAACTCAAAGAGATCGCTGGGGGATGGCGTTTTTATAGCCACCCAGACCAAGCTCCCTTAGTAGAGAAGTTTGTGCTTGATGGTCAGCAAAGCCGGCTCACCCAGGCTGCGTTGGAGACACTTGCGGTCATCGCATATCGCCAACCAGTTTCGAGAGCTCGGGTTTCGGCTATCCGCGGAGTAAATGTGGAGGCTGTTATGAAGACTCTGCTGACTCGCGGCTTGGTGGAAGAGCGAGGTGTAGAACCAGAGACAGGCGCAATTTTGTATGGAACAACGAGCTTCTTCCTGGAGAAGATCGGAGTGCGGGGGATCGAGGATCTTCCGGCTTTGGCACCATTCCTGCCAGATGTAGATGGACTAGATGAGGTCTTAGCTACGCTCACTGATTGACCCCATTTCCTTCCTCTCGACATACCCTTTAGACTTCTCTCTGACCGTAATGGTCTGCCACGCCCAAATTGGCCGTGATGAGAGGAGATCAAAATGGCTCTGACCCGTCTTCAGAAGGTTCTCGCCGATGCAGGTATCGCAAGCCGTCGAGCTAGCGAACAATTGATATTAGATGGCCGCGTGAGCATCGATGGAGTGCAAATCCTAGAACTTGGTACCAAATGTGATCCAGAAATCTCTAAAGTTGAAGTTGATGGTGAGTCTATTTCCACTAAAAAGACTAACGTTTACCTTGCTTTCCATAAACCTGTGGGGGTTTTGTCCACCATGTCAGACCCTGATGGCAGACCTTCACTCGGTGATTACTTCAAAGATAGAAGCGAGAGGCTCTTCCACGTTGGGCGTTTAGACCGAGAAAGTGAGGGTCTCATTCTCCTTACAAATGATGGCGATTTGGCACACCGCGCCACTCATCCTTCATATGGGATGGTGAAGAAGTATTTGGTCGAAATCGAGGGGGTTTTGACCAAAGATCAACTCGCTGAAATTTCAGTAGGAATACAACTTGAAGACGGATTAGCTCGAGCTCTTGAGATCAAGACTTTGCGTGAAATCAACCCCAAGCATTCCTGGGTCGAAATATCGATTCATGAGGGTCGCTATCACATCGTTCGCAGAATCTTTGAGAACTATGAGCTGCCGGTCCTACGGCTCGTGAGAACGGACTTTGGTCCGATCGCTCTGGGGGAGACGGGAGTAGGGCGCTACCGAAAGCTAAACGAGGTAGAACTTGCAAATCTGTTTAAAGGTTTAAAGCTAAATCGATAATTTAACTTGCTTAAAAGCCATTTATCAACATTAACCTTTTCTAGGTAACAAATATAAGAGTTTTATCGACTTTTCTTAGGCTATTTTCACCATTTATTGTCGATAAACAAATATAAGTGTTCTCCTGAATATCCGTGGTGCCGAAATGTCGATATTTGCTAATAACGTTAAGTAGATATACCAAGTTATTAACGAATCTTTAAAAAGCTAATGTGTGAGTCGCCAGCGCGCAGCCTCTAGGAAACTGTAGGCTGGTCACATGAGAGTTCGGGCGATTCGTGGTGCAACACAATTGACGGCTGACGATTCAGCGGAGATGGTATCTGCTGTTACGGAACTACTCACAGAGCTCTTTGAGAAGAATGCTCTAAAAAAACAGGATCTGGTCTCGATTCTCTTCACCTCTACCGATGACTTGGTCTGCGATTTCCCCGCAGCAGCAGCCCGAACGCTGGATCTTGGTGATATTCCTTTGATGTGCGCCCGTGAGATTCCGGTTGTGGGTTCTCTGCCTCGTGCTGTTCGAGTCATGGTTCATGCTTATTCGAGCCAAACCCATGAGGAGATTAAGCATATTTATAAGCGTGGAGCTGAGGTTCTACGCCGGGATATTGCTCAATAGTGGGCAGCTTTTCGCAGGTTCGGGTTATCGGAGCTGGACTTATTGGTACCTCGATGGCCCTGGGCCTGGCGCGAGCAGGTTATTTCGTTTCTATAGAAGATGAGGATGCTCAGGCAGAGGCAATCGCGCAATCTCTCATCGGTCAATCGGGAGAAGGGGCGGTACCTGACTTAATAGTCATAGCTACGCCAATTTTGACTATTTCCAAGCTGGTTCTCGATGCTGCAACTCGCTACCCTCAATCGATAGTTGTGGATATCGGTGGCTTGAAGTCTGAAGTTGTTGCAGAGATAGAGAAGTTTCCAGAGATAGCTACACGCTTCTGTTCTACCCACCCGATGGCAGGCAGAGAGATCTCAGGCGCCCTGGCCGCGAGAGGGGACCTCTTTGAGGGATGTATCTGGATTTACACTCCCACGGAAAAGAGTTCAGAGCTGGCTTTGGATCGGGCCCTGGAGATCATTAACGCGCTGGGGGGCAAAGCGGTTTGCCTTGGCGCCGAGGAGCACGACCAGGCCATCGCTGGAATCTCACATCTGCCGCAAGTAATGAGTTCACTTCTCTCAGCCACCTTGATCGATATCTCAGATCGAGATATCGGTTTGGCGGGGCAGGGTCTTAAGGATGTTTCCAGGCTGGCCGCTTCAAACTCTCAACTCTGGTCCGAACTTCTACACGCCAATAGTGCGGCTGTGGTCGGTTACTTAAGTATATTGTCAAAGCACCTTGAAGATTTATCGACTTCTCTACAAAATGATGATCTTCGCAAGACGAGAGAGATCCTGGATCTGGGGCGAGAAAATCACGCCAGAATCCCTGGCAAGCACGGCGGCAAGAAGCGCGATTACTGGTATTTACCCATCGTCATCGCCGATAAACCAGGACAGTTGGCAGAGATATTCGACGCCTGTGCTCTCGTTTTAGCAAACGTTGAAGACCTAAGTATCGAACATACCCCAGGACAGGAGAGTGGTCTTGTGACTTTAGCCCTTTCCAAGAGCGATTCCTCGAAGGTCTACGAGCAACTTCTGAAAGATGGTTGGAAAGTTCATCAACCACGAGAATCGATCGGCTGAAGGAAATTTGCCTCTCGCATAAGGCGTTAAGGTACTCATATGTCGACCGTCGTTATAGCAATAGATGGTCCCAGCGGATCAGGTAAGTCCTCCACCGCACGGGCAGTAGCCCAACGCGCCAACTGGCAGTACTTGGACACTGGCGCGCTTTATCGCGCAGTCACATGGCTAGCCCTTAAAGAAGGCCTCACAGATCCGCTCGAGTTGGTCGAGAGCGCCCGTCAAGAAGAGATTGTCTTCAATGGGGATCCGATCGAGCCCCGAATCTTCGTCGGCGAGATGGATATCACCGCTGACATCCGTTCGGCTCGCGTAACTGATCAAGTCTCGATCTTCTCTGCTTACCCCGAGGTGCGCGAATACCTGCTTGAGGTACAGCAAAGAATCATCGACGAAGCTCCGCACGGGATAGTTGTAGAAGGTCGTGACATTGGGACTGTCGTTGCACCTCATGCGCCTCTAAAAATCTTCCTTTATGCCGATCTCCAACAGCGCGCGCTACGCCGCGAACGTGAATTATCGGACCCCGCCTCAACCGATGAGGTTTCCCAATCATTACATGAGCGTGATCTGATTGACTCGACACGCAAAATTTCACCCCTGCGGATGGCTGAGGATGCATTAGAGATTGATTCCACGCTGCTCGATCTTCCCGAGGTAGTAGATGTTATTTGGCAATGGGCGAAGGAGCGATCTCTTCTAGGTTTACCTAAAGTCGCCATCATTGGGCGTCCGAATGTCGGAAAATCAACCTTGGTCAATCGAATTATCGGACGCCGAGAGGCGATCGTTGAAGATACTCCCGGAGTCACGCGTGACCGCGTTAAATACGAAGCGGAATGGAACGGACGAACCTTCGTTTTGATTGATACCGGAGGCTGGGAGGTAAAACCCGAAGGCATCTCCGAGAAAATTACCGCTGGCGCAGAGATGGCTATTGCTGAAGCAGATGTTGTGCTCTTCGTTGTCGATGCTCAAGTGGGGGCGCTCGATGAGGATTCTTCGCTACTCTCGTTGCTTCGCAAATCAAAGAAGAAGACTATCTTGGTCGCCAATAAAGTTGATGGCTTGCCGGAAGAACAGAATGCTCACGCACTCTGGAACTTAGGTTTGGGGGAGCCACGCTTTGTCTCGGCGCTCCACGGGCGCGGATCTGGCGATCTTTTAGATTTCCTAGTGCAAGAGTTGCCCGAAGTTGGATCTGAACTTCCCGATGATGGATTTCGTCGGATCGCAATTGTTGGCCGTCCTAACGTTGGAAAATCGAGTCTCTTAAATGCGCTAGCAGGAGAGTCGCGAGTACTCGTTGATGATGTTGCTGGCACAACTCGCGATCCCGTCGATGAACTCATCGAACTCGGGGGAGATACCTGGCGCTTTATCGATACCGCAGGAATTCGCAAACGAGCTATACATGACAGTGGAACGGATTACTACGCCAGTTTGCGAACAGCTGCGGCGCTTGATCGTGCGGAAGTTGCTGTGATAGTTATTGATGCCTCGCTACCACTCACCGAACAAGATTTGCGCATTGTCACGATGGCCGAAGAGGCTGGGCGCGCCATGGTTTTGGTGATGAACAAGTGGGATGTCGTTGATGACGAAAGGCGCGAACAGCTCGATAAAGAACTAGAGCGAAATCTCGAACGTTATCCCTGGGCGCAACGAGTTAATCTTTCGGCTAAGACAGGTTGGCACAGAGATCGTCTGGCTCCGGCGCTGCGTACTGCGTTGCGAAGCTGGGAGAAGCGAGTACCTACCGCCAAACTCAATGCCTTCTTGGGCGCTTTGGTATCAGCCACTCCACCACCAGTCCGCGGTGGAAAACAACCAAAAATTCGTTTTGCAACCCAGGCCACTATCGCTCCACCTAAATTCGTGGTCTTCTCTAGCGAATGGGTTGAACCGAGTTATCGTAGGTTTATTGAGCGCCGCCTCCGTGAAGAATTTGGCTTCGAAGGCACCCCAGTTGAGGTATCTATCAAGGTCCGGGAACGAGAAGAAAGAAAGTATTAAATGGAAATTTCGCGTCGGGAGGTTTTAACTATTCCCAATGGATTGACTCTGATCCGCGCGTGCGGGGTTCCCTTATTTCTATGGCTTCTTTTGGGAGAAGATCTCAAAGGGTGGAGCTATATCGTTCTTGGTTTGGGTGCTGCAACAGATTACTTTGATGGAAAAGTTGCGCGTTGGCTGCACCAAGAATCAAAATTAGGCGCTGCGATGGACCCAACGATCGATCGGCTCTATATAGCGGCGACCGTCATTGGTTTAGCACTCAAGCATTACATCCCATGGTGGATGGTGGTGGTTCTGGGCGCACGTGACCTGTACATGATCGTCCTTCTGGGAATCTATAGACGGGGGAGTGGGAAAGTATTCTCCGTCACTTTTTTGGGCAAGGCGGCGACTTTCAACTTGCTTTACGCCTTCCCATTTCTCTTGCTCAGCAGCACCAGCGGTTGGGGCGAATTCGCTCATTCCTTTGGATGGGGGTTTGCGATATGGGGGATAGGGTTGTACCTTCTAGCAGCAGTGGATTATTCAAAAATTGCCATATCCGAGCAGAGGAGAAAATATGTCTAGCGTCCCAGCAGATTTGAAATACACGAAGGAACATGAGTGGGTTCGCGAAACATCTGACACTACCTTTCAGATCGGCATTACTGATTTCGCCCAGGGCGCCCTCGGGGATATCGTTTACATTCAACTACCGAAGGTAGGCCAGAGCGTTAAGTCCGGCGAAGTCTGCGGAGAAGTCGAATCCACAAAATCAGTTTCAGAGATTTATTCTCCATTGACGGGAACTGTGAAATCTGTCAATCCCGCATTAGATGCAAATCCGGAATTGCTTAACCAGGATCCTTACATTGCAGGTTGGATCGCAGAGATAGAGATCTCTGCCGCACCCAATGATCTTCTATCCAGCGCGGAGTATGAAGCCCTAACGGCTTGATTTTTCAGCGCGCCATGAATAGTGTCAGCCTCTAGTCAAGATAGAGATTGAGGGTTAATCTCGGCCTTAATGGAGGGAGAGAAGTGAACGATTCAAAAGCTCCCGACGAGTCGGCCAAGGCGGACCTCACTTCAACAATCCACCTCTCAGCCCTTCGATCGGTTCCAAAACCTCGTCCGTTGGAGGAGATATTTTCCGTCCTCTCGTTACAGGAGCGAGAGATAGTAAGCCAATTGCCACAACGCTCAGCAATGTTAATTGTTATCGCAGGACCGAATAAGGGTGCACGTTTTCTCATAGATTCCGATGAAACCTTTATTGGCCGCGATCCAAAGAGCGAAATATTTTTGGATGATGTAACTGTTTCGCGAAAGCATGCCAAGATCTCTCGTTCCATGCAGGGAGAATTTAAAGTTGTTGATCTAGGAAGTCTCAACGGAAGTTACCTCAACGCACATCAGGTGCAAGAGTCGGGGTTGGCCGTTGGAGATGAAATTCAAATTGGTAAATTCAGATTGACATATTTCAAGGGGAGGGCGAACTAATGGCGGTTCCAGCACGCGCTTATTTAAGCATCGGAGAAGTGCTTGGAAAACTCCGCGGAGATTTTCCTGACATTACTATCTCGAAGATTCGCTTCTTGGAATCGGAAGGTCTCATAGAGCCACAGAGGACTCCTTCGGGATATCGAAAGTTTACTGGAGTGGATTTAGAGCGCTTGCGCTATGTGCTCACCGCCCAGCGCGATCAATACCTGCCTCTTCGCGTTATTAAAGAGAATTTGGATGCCCTCGATAGAGGATTAGAACCTGCAGCTTTGCCAGGTGGCAACGCCACCCCTCGTTTAGCAACCGTTGATGGAGAGTTCGCACCCGGGCATTTTGCAGGGGAGAGTGAACTTCGACTCTCACGGATTGAGTTGCTCGAATCCTCTGAACTGACCGATGAGCAATTAACTGAGGTTGAATCTTTTGGTTTGATCACTATCCGTGGCCGCTATTACGACGCCGATGCCCTAGCAGTTGCTCGGATCATTGCCGCAATTGCAGCCTTTGGAATAGAAGCCCGTCATCTACGCTCGTTCAAATCTGCCGCCGATCGAGAGATTGGCCTCGTTGAGCAGGTCATCACTCCGATCCTCCGTCAGAAGAGTTCAGATGCCAAGGCCCGTGCCGATGAGGTGGCCAATGAATTGGCATCTCTCTCGGTCAAACTCCACGCCTCGCTGGTTCGCTCTGGTCTGCATCGCGCAAGGTAATAATCTTTCATGAGCATCCCCGTTGAAGTAGTAGGAGTTCGCATCGAGATGCCCTCGAACCAACCGATCGTTCTACTCAAAGAGGTTGATGGCACTCGCTATCTACCGATCTGGGTCGGAGCGGTGGAAGCTTCCGCAATAGCCTTTGCACAGCAGGGACTGGTTCCCACTCGTCCGCTGACTCATGATCTCTTTACCTCTGTCCTTCACCTTGTGAATGCGAAGGTAGAGCGTGTTGAAATCACCGATCTTGTCGATGGAGTCTTCTATTCCCAGCTTCATCTTGAGGGCGCGATAACCGTATCTGCCCGGCCCAGCGATGCCATCGCCCTTGCTCTGCGCGTAGGCGCCCCAATTTCAGCAGCAGATTCCCTCTTCGCCAAGGCCGGGATTGAGATCCCCGACCAATCCGAGGATGAGGTGGAGAAGTTCCGAGAGTTTCTAGACCAGATCAATCCAGAGGATTTCGCCTCGTAGAAATCCTAAGCCTCAAGTAAAGGTTTAAAGTTTCCCGTGTCGCGTGCCCTATTTAGGGCCAGCTCGTTCTACTCTTTACAGGTGTCGATCCCCTTCGGCCTTCTTTCCTAAGAAGTGAGTCATGATGAGCGAACTAACCCCTGAGGTCGGCTACCGTGGTGCAACAGCATGTGTTGCAGCGGGCATCACCTATCGTCAACTCGACTACTGGGCTCGTACAGATCTAATCTCGCCGAGCATTAAGAGTGCAGCTGGATCAGGATCGCAGCGCCTTTACAGCTTCAGAGACATCATCGTTCTAAAGATAGTTAAGCGACTGCTTGATACTGGAGTCTCACTTCAAAATATCCGTACCGCCGTGGAGCATCTTCGTATGAGGGGAGTGGCAGATCTGGAGAGCATGACTCTCATGAGCGATGGGGTCTCCATTTATGAGTGCAATTCCCCCGATGAAATTATCGATCTGCTGCAAGGTGGCCAAGGAGTCTTCGGAATTGCAATCAACAAGGTGTGGAACGAAGTAGAGGGAACTCTGGCAAATCTGCAAGGCGAATCTGGGGCAGATGGGTCCATTATCACATCAAGTAATGATGAATTAGCCCTACGAAGGAAGAGCAAGGGGGCATAAAACTCCTTATCCTTGCTCTAGGAGATTTTTTTCATCCTTAAGGGGGACAGGTGTCTTTACGCGAGAACTTTGTAGATCGCCATATTGGGCCAGACCAAAGAGAAATTTCAGCAATGCTCGCGGATATCGGCGAAGCCTCTTTAGATGCCTTGATTAAAAAAGTTGTTTCCGAAAATATTGCCATGCGTGAAAAGCTAGTCAATCTACTCCCGGCAGGTATTTCTGAAGTTGCTGCGATCGAGAGGTTGCGTGAGTTCGCATCTGAAAATAAAGTGATGCGTTCCTACATAGGAATTGGATACTACGGAACCATTACCCCACCGGTCGTTCTTCGCAACATCTTGGAGAACCCCGCCTGGTACACCGCATACACTCCCTATCAGCCTGAGATCAGCCAGGGACGGCTCGAGGCAATGTTTGCTTTCCAAACAGTCGTTGGGGATCTCACGGCGCTTCCAATAGCAAATGCATCGATGCTCGATGAGGCAACCGCTGCAGCTGAGGCGATGACTTTAGCCCGACGCGTCTGGAAGGGGAGTGACGAAGCAGCTTTCTTCATTGATTCACATCTTCATCCGCATATTAAGGCAGTAATACATACTCGCGCAAAGCCTTTGAAAATTTCAATTATCGAGGGTACGCAGAACTCTTTGCAGGATATGAGCGAAGCTATTTTTGGTGCCATCATCACTCAATCATCGACATATGGCGAGATCTTTGATCTAGCACCAGCCATTGCGGAAATTCAAAGCGTAGGAGCTCTGGCCATTGTTGCCTGTGATCTTCTCTCTCTGACTTTGTATAAGTCTCCGGGGGAATACGGCGCAGACGTGGCGATCGGTTCTGCACAACGCTTCGGAGTACCTATGGGCTTTGGCGGACCACACGCTGGATTCATGGCGGTTCGCTTAGGCTTAGAGCGTTCGATTCCTGGTCGCTTAGTTGGCCAGAGTCTGGATGTACATGGCAATCCAGCTTTCCGATTGGCCTTGCAAACGCGAGAGCAACATATTCGTCGCGACAAGGCGACCTCAAATATTTGTACAGCTCAGGTATTGCTAGCGGTCATGTCAGGCTTCTATGCGATGTGGCATGGTCCGGATGGCTTGGAATCAATTGCAACTCGCATTAGAAACCATGCACACACCTTAAGAGGGTCACTCCATGCTCAAGGTTTCAAAGTAACTCAAGGCGAAATCTTTGATACCTTCGTTGTCAATCAAGTGCAGGCATCGGAGATCCTTAAGGCGGCGGCAGAGCGAGGAATCAATCTTCGCAAGGTTTCGCAAGAGAGTGTTGGAATTTCTCTCGATGAAACTGTAACCGATCGTGATATTGCCGACCTTCTAGCAACTTTCGCAGCTACCCTTGTTAAGAATGCAGAGGCTATACCTGCTATTTACAAACGTGTAACTAAGTTCCTTACTCATCGCATCTTCACCACGTATCATTCAGAAACTGCCATGTTGCGTTATATTCGCACATTATCTGATCGCGATCTAGCGCTAGACCGCAGCATGATTCCACTTGGGTCTTGCACGATGAAATTGAATGCGACGACCGAGATGATTCCTGTTACATGGCCAGAATTTTCTTCTCTGCACCCGTTTGCACCGGCGGGGCAAAGTTTAGGATTTCGTCGCCTTATCCAAGAACTTTCGGACTGGCTTATTGCAATCACGGGATATGACGCAGTGTCACTACAACCTAACGCGGGTTCGCAAGGTGAATTTGCCGGACTACTAGCTATTCGCAATTTCCTTGATCACAAAGGAGAAACTCATCGGGATATCTGTTTGATTCCATCGAGCGCGCATGGAACCAATGCAGCCAGTGCCGTGATGGCAGGAATGAAAGTCGTTGTTATTGCATGCGATGAGGCAGGAAACGTTTCAGTCGACGATTTGAAAACTAAGATTGCCGAATACAGTAATCGACTTGCTGCTCTCATGGTTACATATCCTTCGACACATGGAGTATTTGAAGAAGCTATCTCGGAGATCTGCGGACTAGTACATGATGCCGGTGGACAGGTTTACGTAGATGGCGCGAATCTCAATGCTCTTGTCGGGCTCGCTCAGCCTGGCAAATTTGGTGCAGATGTTTCGCATTTAAATCTCCACAAGACTTTCTGTATTCCTCATGGCGGTGGGGGACCAGGCGTCGGTCCTGTAATATCACGCGCCCACTTGGCGCCATACTTACCGAACCATCCACTTGATAGTTCGGTGGGCTCTGCGCAAGGTCCTGGACCGGTTAGCTCAGCACCATTTGGTTCAGCAGGAATCTTGCCGATTTCATGGAGTTACATCCAGATGATGGGGGGAGATGGCCTGACCCGCGCCACCGAGGTTGCGATTCTTTCGGCTAATTACATCGCCCGAAAGTTAGATCCACATTTTCCTGTCCTCTACAAGGGCGCACATGGATTTATCGCCCATGAATGCATTGTCGATCTGCGTGAAATTACCAAGCAGACGGGTGCCACGGTCGATGATGTGGCAAAAAGACTCATGGACTACGGCTTCCATGCTCCAACGGTCAGCTTCCCAGTTGCTGGAACCCTCATGATCGAACCTACAGAATCTGAGGATATTGGCGAGCTGGATCGTTTCATCAACGCGATGATCTCGATTAGAGCAGAGATTTCTGATATCGAACATGGCGAAATAACCATTGAAGAGTCTCCTTTACGCTTTGCGCCTCACACGGACAGCGACCTTTTGAGAGCCGACTGGGATCGGAAGTACTCGCGCGAGATGGGCGCATATCCGTTGGGAAGTGACCCTGAGATGGCCCATAAAGGCAAGTATTGGCCTGCAACTGGGCGAATCGATGGGGTATATGGAGATCGCAATCTTGTCTGTTCCTGCACGCCGATCGAGGAGCTTGGCCATCAACGGCTAAACTTTTACTTTACATAATGTAGATTATCGGCGATTAAGTATGCGTTGGAAACCCCAAAAGGTGGTTTTTCTCCATGCCTCAAGAACGATCTTCCGACTCATCTTTGAACTTCCAGCTACCCGTTCAATGAATGTAATCGGCACTTCAGCGATCGTTCGCTTCTGGTTAATGGCGATGCGAACTATTTCGATTTGGAATCCATAACCAATTGAGGTGACATGCGAATCTAAAACGTCTTGGATCAGTTGACGACTTAAAAGTCGATATCCGCTGGTGAGATCTCTAAAAGATAAACCCAATGCAACAGCTGCATACCTGGTGCCAAAACGAGAGATTAATCGCCTGGAAATAGGCCAATTGACGACCAGACCACCGGGCATCCACCGCGTTCCTATAACCAGATCACGTCCTGGGGCGACGGCGAGAAACCGAGATATCTCTTCCGGTTGATGGCTTCCATCAGCGTCCATCTCCACAAAATACTCGTAACCCTGCTTATAACCCCAGGAAAAACCTGCGAGATATGCCGGCCCTAATCCACCTTTATCTGGTCGGTGAAGAACGTGAGTCCGATTATCGGTCAAGGAATCGGCCAGTGCGCCGGTGCCATCTGGAGAGTTATCGTCAACAATAAGTATGTCGACATCAGGCGTTGCCAGTTTAAGCCTTTGAATTACATCGGTGATATTCGCTGCCTCGTTGTACGTAGGAACGATGACGAGAGTTCTAGCAGTTACCAATTGAGTGCAGCAATCATTCGGTCGATAGATGAACCGAGTCCGTACTGCTCTTTGTAATTCCAAATCTGTGACATGTCTGTGGGACGAGAAGGCATTGCTATAGACATCGAAGGGATCGGAACATCCAAAGCGCAATGCACTAATTTCGGTGCGATTGCGACGTAGTCTGCACCTTCGATCAATTTCTTACGCAGTGCGGGAGTCAATTTTTCATCGTCCGCATATGCTGCAGCTAACGCATCTTCGATCGTCTCGAAATTATTTGCTATGAGCGCTGCGCCCTTCTCGCCGATTCCTCTTACACCTGGAAGCCCGTCAGATGCATCACCGCGGAGCATTGCAAAGAGTGCGTACCTGTCCCCCGGGATTTCATACCTGCTTTTAATCCAGGCTCTGTCAACGAGGTCGTGATTGGAAATTCCTTTAGCAAGATAAACTATTTTCACACGTCGCTTGTCATCCACTAACTGGAAGAGGTCGCGATCGCCGGTTGCCACAAATGTCGGACCGCGCTCTTTTACACTGAAGCTAGCCATGATGTCGTCAGCTTCGTAATCATCGACGCCAACCATGGGAATTCCGAAGGCTTCTAGAATATCTAATAGGACAGGTATCTGAGGTCCCAAAGTATCGGGTTCTTCCTCTTCACCACTCTCGTCGATCCGATTGGCCTTGTACCCAGGGAAAAGTTCTACCCGCCAACTAGGACGCCAATCTCCCTCTAAACAGGCTACTAATCGTGAAGGTTGGTATTGATTAATCAATCGGGAAGACATGTCGAGAAAACCTTTGATGGCATTGATGGGTTCACCGCTCGGTGAAAGAAGCGTGTCTGGCATTCCAAAGAATGCTCGGTACCAGAGCGAAGCGCTGTCGAGGAGTAATAATGTCATCCGACAATCCCAGCGTAAGAGACAATTCCACGGTCGATTCTCTTTAAAGCATTCTCAACGGTTTGCGAGAGATGTGGAGATGCATTTCCGATCTGACGCAACAAATCGATAATTTGCTTCATAGAGCGGACGAAATCCCCGACCGTCAGTTCTGTTCCTTTAAGTATCGCACCAAGAGAATGTCCACTAGCCCAGCGATATGAAACCCAGCAGAAAGCCAAGTCCGGTTCGCGCATAGGTTCTAAACCTATATCTATTTCATTACTGTGGATGAGTGACCATTGGTGAATTAGATCGTTGAGCGACTCTTCCACCGCACCTTTAGGTATCTTGGGAGACTCATCTCTCCTGGCTTCAAAGACCAGTGCAGAGAGAACAGAAACCATCTCTGGGCCATTGAGCGTATCGAAGCTACCACGCTTAATGAGTTCGGCGATCAAGAGATCAGTTTCACCATAAATTTTCGCCAAGAGTGTGCCCCACTCGGTTATCACACCGTTATTTAGATAACCGGAGCGCTCCAACATTACTTGGACTTTGTCGAAGCGTTTTGCAATGAGATCAGTGCGGGTACTTACTCGTTCCTCTAAGCCGCGTGTTTCGCGAACCAACCGATCTACCCGTTCGGCAATACGAGAATGATCTTCTCTATCGCCGCAGGAATGACAGGGATGAGAGCGCAAGGCCTTACGAGCAGCAATGAGTTCGTCTTCGGCCAAAATTCTCTTAGCTTTAGTGAGCTTTGCGAATGACTTCTCAATCGCCTTAATGTCAGAACGAATGTCTGCGTACTCCTCAAAATCCCCTGCATGGCAGACCATCGTCTCTCGTAGTTCTGAGATTGCTCCATGATTTCTTTTAATTTGTCGTGCGAGTCCTACGACCGCCTTATCGGCTTGATACTGCGCAAAGGATGATTCCAGGGATTCGCGTGCGCTCACACTTCCAAAACGCGATATTAAATTGATTGTCATGTTGTACGTGGGCTTGAAACTACTCTTGAGCGGATAAGTACGTGTCGATGCCAGACCGGCAACCGAACCTGAATCAATCTCTTTGCTCCACAAAATTACTGCGTTGCCTTCGACGTCAATCCCCCGTCGACCAGCTCGCCCAGTCAGCTGCGTGAACTCACCGGGAGATATTGCGACATGTGCTTCGCCATTCCACTTCACTAACTTTTCGAGAACAACGGTCCGGGCTGGCATATTTATTCCAAGTGCGAGAGTTTCGGTAGCAAAGACACACTTGACCAGGCCGCGTTGGAAAAGCTCTTCCACCGTCTCTTTAAATGCTGGGAGCAATCCCGCATGGTGGGCGGCGATACCGCGCTCTAATCCATCTAGCCACTCTGAAAAACCCAAGACGACGAGATCTTCCTCCGGGATATTGGAAGTCGCGCGAAAGGCAATCTCGCGAATGATGCTCCGCTCTTCGGCATTGGTAAGACGTATGCCTGCTACTAAACATTGATGAACCGCCGCAGAGCATGCATTGCGGGAGAAGATGAAGGTAATCGCTGGCAGCAAACCTTCGCGGTCAAGTTTCTCGATGACTTCAGCTCGTCCCATTTGTTTAACATTTGGCCCGCGGTCATTCCAGCCAGAGTTACGACCCTTGTGAGCGCCTGATGCTGCCCGAGCATTGCCGTAGCTCTCTTTTTCTAGGCGCACGATCTCGGGATTTACGCGTCCATCGTCGACAAAAAGGTCGAGCAAACGCGTATTGAAGAGAACATGTTGATACAGCGGAACGGGACGTGTTTCCGAGACGATGACATCGGTATTCCCTCGCACCTCATTGAGCCAATCACCAAACTCTTCCGCATTGGAGACTGTTGCAGAAAGGGAAGCTACTTGGGTGCTCTCCGGAAGATGGATCAAAATCTCTTCCCAGACGGCGCCGCGAAACTTGTCGGCTAGGTAATGGACTTCATCCATGACAACGAATTGCAAGTTGTTAAGTGTTCGCGAATCTGCGTAGATCATATTTCGCAGCACTTCAGTCGTCATAACGACGATGTTCGCCTCTGAATTGATGCTGGTATCTCCGGTAAGCAGTCCGACGTTAGCCTCTCCAAACATCTCCTTAAAATCTGAATATTTTTGATTGGAGAGCGCCTTAATAGGTGCGGTGTAAAAACATTTCTTACCTTGGCTCATGGCCAGGAAAGCGGCAAATTCACCCACAACAGTCTTGCCAGCCCCGGTAGGCGCGGCGACAAGTACTCCCCTACCAGCTTCTAAAGAGTGACAACCACTTATTTGAAAATCATCGAGTGGGAAATCAAATTTGGCGGCAAATTCGTTGGTCGCTTTAAAGGAATTTCGAGACTGCGCTGCCGCATATCGTTCGGCAGGCGTACTCATAAGCGGTAGACCCGCAAGCTCTTCTCAGAGATTTTCACTTCGATCGGCAAGTCGGAGATCCTCTCTCCGTCGGCAAAAGCTTGGGTCTTGCCTGAAATCTTGATGCTTCTTCCAGTGTAAAAGTGGACCTTCGGATGGGTTACATGAGTGCCGAAGAAGACCCGTGGAAAGACCATGAGGAGGCGGAAAGGATTCACTCGATCTACGACCATTACGTCGAGTAAGCCATCATCATCCTTCGCGTGAGGAACAATCTTCATGCCCCCACCATAGCTTTGACCGTTAGCAACACATACCAACATCGCCTTTTGGTGACGCTCTTGTCCATCGATGTCCAAAGTAAATTCCAATGCGCGAAATCTCCATACTTTTTGCAGCACAGCAAGGATGTACTTGATCTTACCTCGAACAATCTTGAAATTGTTAGCCCGTTCATTCACTACAGAGTCAAAGCCGGTGCTCAATATTTGAATAAATGGAGTTTGCGCAAGGCCATTCTTAATGAGTCCTACGTCTATAAGTGAAGGTTTAGAGAGAGCAGGCTGAGCCAGAAGAAGAGCCAGTTTCTGCCCATGCAAACCTAAAGTTCTCGCAAAGTCATTCCCGGTACCAGCAGGAATTACCAAGAGAGGGAGATCGTTTTCGATGAGTGACGGCAGCAGATCATGGATTAATCCATCTCCCCCAACAGAAATCAGGAGATCAAATTTACTGTTTGCACATGCGCTCTGCACTTGCGCGAGAGATTCTTTGAGTGAAGAGGCTTGGATGTATGTGATCGATTCTCCCAATCCCGCGTAGTTGGCGCGAACTTTGGCACCCACTACTAATCCCTTGCCGCCACCCGAGTGCGGGTTGATGACTACGAGAGTCTTCACTCTACGTTCTTTGCCGCTCTGCGGCGATCGTTGAGAAGTGCGATGCCTCCTGCTGCGAAATAAAATCCGACGAGAGGGAGCGCTAGGACGCCCATTGTGAGCGGGTCGCTAGTAGGTACAAAAGTTGCCGAGAAAAGCGTGATGCCAAAGACTGCAATTCTCCATGGTTTGAGAATTGATCGTCCGGAGAGCACCCCGGCGAAGTTGAGCGCAATAAGAAAAACGGGAAGCTCAAAGGCAAGGCCAAAGACCAGAATGAGGTGCAGCACGAAAGTTAAGTAGTCACTAAATTTAATGAGATTAGTGAGAGTTGTTGGGGTAAACCCGAGCAGGACTCGGATAGCGATCGGCAATATCCAGTACGCCAGAGCTGCTCCCGCGATAAAGAAAGGTGTGGTGATTGCGATGAAAAAAATTGAGTACTTCTTCTCTTTGTTGTGGAGCGCAGGTGAGACGAAGGCCCAGAGTTGGTAGAGCCAGATTGGTGAGGCAAGAATAACTCCAGAAACAATGGCTACAGAGATCTGCAAATTAAGCGGTCCCAGGACGCCGTCGATGTATAGAACCCCACAGTGGTGCGGCGTCGATTGAGCGCGCGAAAGATCGCAAACAGGCTTTGTGAGAATACGAACTATCTTGGTATAGAAAACCCACCCAAGAGTTCCAAATATTGCGATCGACAGAGCAGAACGGACAGTGCGCTTGCGGAGCTCTCTAAAGTGCTCCAGCAATGACATCCGACCACTATCTTCAGTGGTCACCGACTATTTCCTAGTTGGAAGGCGTTGAAGAAGAGCCGCCATCTGTTTTTTTCTCTTCTGGCGTCTTCAACTCATCTTTGAATATCCGCAGCGACTTGGCAACCGATTTAGCTGAATCTGGAAGTCGCTTTGCTCCGAAGAGAACGACAAAGACAAGTACGACGATAACAATGTGCCAGGGCTTTAGGTCTCCCATTTATATTCCAATCTCGAGGTGGGCCAATCTTAGTGGTAATTAGGTAGGTCTTAGTGGTAATTGGCGAGGGCGCCTGCGATCCGCTCATGAATTGCCACCGCCAGTTCAGCTGGACGCAAGATGACGATCTGGCTCGGCCAGGCCAGCAATGTACGGGTCATCCACTCACCGGAGGTCACCCTTAAGGTGATTTGAAAGCGATCCCCGATCTCGTGATACGAGGTAACAATTTCGTTATGTTTTTCGATAAAGAAGAAACCATCACGGCCCATTTCAATTTCGACATCTTGATCCTCTGGACTGTGGTGCGCACGCACTACGCCTTCGAGGAAATTCTCATCTTCTTCGCCGATCTTAATATCCTCTATTCGATCAAGGCGAAAAGTACGCAGTTCCCCCGCCGAGGTAGAAAATGCATTGAGATATCCAATCCCGTCGCGATAAGTAATTTCAAGAGGATATATTTCGCGCGAACTCACTGAGTCACTTGATGCAGAGTTGTAATGAATTGTTAAATGTTGGCTCTGCGAGATAGCCTGGGAAAGTCTTCTAGCAATTGGCGAATCGACTATTGCATCAGCGATAGTCACCTTCCTTGATAACTGCTCGCCAAACAAGCTGCCGATCCGACTTCGCAATGAAGATATAGCGGTCGCTTCATTTTCATCGGAAGCTAGTTCACCTAGCAATTGCAGTCCCAGCACTAGAGTCAGTGCCTCCACTTGCGTGAGTGATCGTGGCTGATCTAGCACCTGAGCTTCGGTCACAGAGACATAGTCGGGGTCCTCGTAATCTATGTCCAATAGTTCCAGATGCGAATATCCGGGAAGTCCACACATATGCAGAAGAGAGAGATCTTTAGATATTTGGGTGGGAGTGGAATTGAATCTCACTGCTATTTCAACGACGGAAAGACCAGGATTATTCGCTATAAATGGAATCAGATTGAGGGCGCGAGCGACCCGATCGAGTGCGCTCTCGCTCATAGCTTGCTCCGCAGGAGTGAAATTATCTCGGTGACATTCTCTGTTGGTTTCTCGAGAACAATATCCGAACCGAACCAAAGGATCTCTTCACGCCAGTTATTGCCCAAGGAGAATTCCACTCGATCCCATTCAGCGTCGATATTAGTAACTGTTGATTTAGATCGCAGGCTGTGACAGCGCCCAACTCGAATACGAGCGGTAAAACCAATGTTCGGTTCTGGCTGCAACATCACCAGATGTTCTTCAATGCTAAATCCATCTGGAACCACGAAAGCGCCTGGACTGCTCTCTGTATTGATTTCGGAAGTTATGCGAGATACCCGAAAGACTCGCATCTCACCCTTTTCTAGATCTTTTCCTACCAAATACCAGGTCCCATGCCAGAGTGTTAGACCGTAAGGTGAGATGTGACGAGTCTTCGTTTTTGTGCTGCGATAGGTGAAGGCAATGTTTCTGCATTCGGTAAGTGCCGCCCATAAAGCAGGAAATAGTGGTGTTTCGTTCTCTAGAGACAGAGTTGCATGACCAAAGTCTTCGCGCAGAGCGGTGCCAACGAGAGCATCGAGCTTTACCAGGGCTAATGCGCCGCTGGACGAGAAGAGTTGGTTGCGCCAGATGGTTGCCGCTAACGAGAGATACGACAGCTCTGTTGGACTGAGTTCTCCCATATCGAGTTCGTATTCGCTCTCCAGAATTCGATAACCCGGTTCATCGTCAAAGAGTGGGTCATGAGTCCCAACCTGAATCACTACTCCCAGTGCTCGCAGGTCATCTTTATCCCGCTCGAACATTCTCTCTTTAGTTTCGGTGGAACCCGTGTACCCAGCTACGTTTTGAAATATCTCGGCTTTGCTGAGAAAACGCTTAGTGGCTAAGAGCGCCATCGTGAGGTTGATGAGCCTTTCGGTCTTCTGATCTGACACACCCGTACTCTAGGCGTTTGCTAGTATCGCCACCTGGAATCAAAGGATTATTAGAGGGAGAAGCTTGATGAATTTTTACCCATCGAAGGCAGTCCGTGTGGCATCAATAGGACTCATCATTCTTAGCGGTAGCCTGCCCACACTCGCACATGCCGCAACCACGGCGCCTAAGGCGCCTAAGGCGCACGGAAAGGCCCCAATGAATAGCGTCGTCCTACCTTCTGTCTCGGCACATGCAGGAGTTGCTCCTGTAATAGGAAAGCCTGTCGGAGCAGCGCCTACAAAACTTATTACCAAGGACATCATCGTTGGCAAGGGCCAAGCCGCCCTCTCCTCTTCGACAGTCACAGCGCAATATGTAGTGATGTCATGGAAGACTGGAGTTGTATATCAAACTTCTTGGACAGCACAGCCATTTACCGCACCCCTAGCTAACCTCATTGTCGGCTGGCAACAGGGTATTCCAGGAATGAAAATTGGCGGGCGTCGCCTCTTCATTATTCCTCCTGCCTTGGCTTATGGGGCGCAGGGAGCCGGCAATATTCCAGCGAATGAGACCTTGGTATTCGTTGTAGATTTACTCGGAGTTAAATAGCGCTCTCATCTTCTGGCAGGCCGTAGGCACCCTTAGATGGTCGTCGCCTACGAAGCGGCGCAATCACTCCAGGAGCTAAACGTCGCGCTTGAATCAAGAACCCCGTGTGCCCAATCATGCGATGCACGGGACGTACTGCAAGACCCTCGTGGTGCCACTGCCGAACGAGCGACTCATTGCTCTCTGGCTCAGTAAATCGTCCAGTTTCTTTAATTGCCTCAGCCATCGCCGATAGTTGCGTGGTTGTAGCAACATAGGCGAGGAGCACTCCCCCGGGGTGCAATACATTGTCGGCCAACTCGACGCACTCCCATGGTGCCAACATGTCGAGAACGATGCGATCGTATTTAACTTCACTGGACTTGTCTTGCACTGAACCTAACGTGAGTGTCCAATTTTCCGGTACCCCATCAAAGTAGTTGTGTACATTCTTCGTTGCGATCTCGGCAAACTCAGCGCGACGTTCGTACGAGTCGACCGCTCCAGTGGGTCCAACAGCGCGCAATAGCGAAATTGTGAGAGCCCCAGATCCAACGCCCGCTTCTAGCACCCGCAGACCTGGTGCTATATCTGCGAAACCAACTATAAGAGCGGCATCTTTAGGATAGACGATCGTCGCACCTCGTGGCATAGAAAGAACATAGTCACCCAAGAGTGGTTTAAAGGCCAGGAATTTAAGGCCAGCGGTTGTTTCAACAACCGATCCTTGCGGCATTCCCACAATCTGATCGTGAATCAACCAACCTTTATGTGTGTGCCACTCCCCACCCTCCTTGAGGGTAATTGTGTGCAACTTTCCCTTGGCATCGGTGAGCTGCACCCGATCGTTGTAATTAAATTCTGGACGCATTGCTGTCCTCTTTGCTCCCTATATGAAAAATCTCTCTAATGTCATTGGTTTTGAGCCCCACAAGATCTTGTCGTATATGCAATCTAGGTGTGGGTGGATAAGTGATCAAATGAGGAATTCCAATAACAATTGCGCCGCTGGCTAGTCCTGCACTAATTCCCGTCCGCGAATCTTCCAGCACCAAGCACCGTGTTATGTCTACACCAAGATGTGCAGCCGCCTTGAGATAGCTCTCGGGATCTGGCTTGCTTACCTTTACATCTTGGTTGGAGATGCTGGTGATAAATGTTCCGGGTGGTAATAGATCTATTGCTGAATCGACGAGCAAGCGCGGGCTGGCGGAGACCAGCGCCATAGGCACCTGAGATTCCATGAGATCTTGAACCAATTCTTGGGCGCCTGGCATGAACTCCAATCCCAATGTGAATTGTTCTGCGACCAGTCGAACAAGTTCATTTTCAAAGTAGATTGCATCGTGGACCTGTGCAGCTAGATTGGACATGTATGCACCCACTTTAGGGAGAGGACCGCCCAGGCAGTAAGCCTGATCTTCGTCGGTCCACTGGTGGTCATAGCGAGCCATCAGCGCGGTCTCTGCTATCAGCCAGTAAGGCTCAGAGTTGATGAGAGTGCCATCCATATCAAAGAGAACTGCTTCCATTGTTAAAGGCTCCATTGATAGACGGCGTTGAAGAACTTACCCGCAGGGTGCGATAAAGAGTTCCTCTTTATATGGGGTGAGTTTAGCCTAGAAGGCTAGGCCCAAAACGCTATCTAAGGCTCTCGCTAACTCGCCTGCAGAACCTCCAACTAAGCCTGATTCCGTCGCATCTACCCAAGAGAAGAGCGCCGCAATTGCCTTCGGTGTATCAAGATTCTCACTCAAAGCGCCGATTATTTCTGCGACGACAGTGGATGTTGGGGCGACTTCATTTCGCGAGAGTGCGAATCTTATGCGCGCAACGTCGGACTCCGCCGACACCAGGAGCTCCTGGCTCCACATGCGATCCTCTGCGTAATGGTCGCGTAGCAATGCAAATCTGATGACAACGGGATCAACTCCATCGTTAAGAAGTTTGGAGACAAAGACTAGATTGCCCTTGCTCTTACTCATCTTTTCCCCACCTAGGCCGATCATTCCGGTGTGCACATAACCGCGCGCAAATTGCTGTCCCGTGATCGCCTTTACTTGAATCGCCGACATAAAGTGATGAGGGAAGATCAAATCACTTCCGCCGCCTTGAATATCTATCAGAGAAGTTCTCGTTGCATCTCCTGCAAGAAAGCCCTCTCCTAAGAGGTAACGCAGACTTATAACAGCGCATTCGATATGCCAGCCGGGACGGCCAAAGCCATGCGACGACTCCCAGCCTGGCTCTCCCTCTTTATGTGCGATCCAGAGAACGGGATCCAGGGGGTGCTCTTTGCCAACGCGATCGGGATCTCCACCGCGCTCTCCGAATATGCGCAAGCACTCTTCTGCAGAGTATGGAAGATCGGCTAAGAGATCCTTCGTTCTAAAATAGAAATCTCCTTCGAGCGAATAGACAAAGCCATGTTTAGCCATTGCCGTAATCGCCAGGTCAACGAGATCCATCACCTGTGTTGCGGGAACGAACCACTCGGGAGCGATAATTCGTAGAGCCGCCATATCGCCAGCGAAGAGATCTGTCTCCTTCTGCGCCAAGCTCTGCCAATCGGTGCCATCTCGTTGCGCGCGCACCAGGAGTGGTTCATCAATATCTGTAATATTTTCAACGAAGTGCATCGAACCACCGCTTAAGCGGGTGTACCTGTTGATGAGATCGAAAGTCAGATATGTCGCAGCATGACCCAGATGTGTGGCGTCATATGGAGTAATACCGCAGATGTACATTCTCTGCTGCGAGCCGGGCAGAATTTCAAAGGAGCCGCTTGTGCTCTGCAATCGCAAACTCGGCACGGGATGGTCAATACCTGGAAGGGTTGGACTCGGCCAAGGGTTATTTAGAATATCCATGAGGTGATAAGGCTACCTAAAAAGGCGGCCAAGGGACGGCTGGCCAATCTTCGCTCGGCTCCGGAAAGACTCCTGCGCCAAGAAGGTCAGCAATTCTGGAATTCAAGGCAGAAAGTTCGGCGGCAGAGATCAATCCGTCGGTCACTTTCGGGGCGAGTTCGCTGGCGTTACGCAGCACCTGCAATTCATTGGCGGTGAACTCTTTGCTGGCAAATTGCCATATGACGGTTCGGAGCTTGGGATCTTCATGGAAAGTTACACCGTGATCACAGCCGAAAATCTCTCTCTCTTTGGTTACGAGGATGTGGCCATATTTTCGATCGGTATTATTGATTATGGCGTCAAAGAGCGCCATCTCTCGAATTCGCTGGTTATTGCCGTTTGCCAGTTCGACAAGGTCAAGTTCATCATCGATCTCGATCCACTCTTGCACCATTCCCGGTCCGAATGTGCCTTCACGCATGATGGTAAAAGGCACCAGGTGCAGATTAAGAGCTTCAGAGAGCAGGTAAGCGGCCAGTTCGCGTTGTGCCAGATTTCCATCTGGAAAATCCCACAAGGGGCGCTCCCCCGCTATAGGTTTGTAAATCACTGCTACCTCTTCTTCGCCCAAAACACATTTCGCAAAGAGGGTGGCATTCGACGCATCTACAAAGCGACCTTCTACCTGCATATCGCCGCTGCGAATCACTCTTTGTGCAGGAGTCAACGGCGGTATCCATTAGCTCGAGGACAGAGGTGACCGGTGGGGTCAACGGGAAGACCGCAAAACGGGCAGGGTTGACGGCCGGCAGCCACGACGGCATCGGTCCGATCGCAAAAGGAGCGGGCTTGATGAATGCGCAACTTGAAGGAGAGAAGGTCGGGTGCATCTTCAAGGAGCGCGGCCTCGTCCTCATCCAATAACTCGGTAAGCGTCTCGTCACCTATCGCCTGAGCTTCAACAAGAATGCGTTGCGTCTCTTGATCCCAACTGATGCCAATTACTCCAACTCGGAAATCTTCGGTAATAGGAAATTCCAGCGCAGTATCATCACGCTCTACTGCGACATTGAGCTCATCGAGACTCGCCAATTGATTCCTGCGCAGTTCACGCATCATGATGCGAAGTCGCTCAGAGAGTGCCATCGCTTGAGACTTCTCGATGGCAACACAGGTCGTCTCTTGTGGGGAAACTACTTGCAGAAAGAATTGGCGCTCTCCGGGTAATCCAACCGTTCCAACGATGCAACGCGAAACATTCTCGTGGCTATAAATAAATCTACTCATACAGTTCCTTGTCCTCCGCCCAAGTTGAAGCGATCCCGCTTTGCTTTGACCCCTGATGAGATCTTCTGTAAATGTGCAGTTGAATTAACCTGAATCACTTGGGAATGTGGAAGACGAATCGTAGTAATGGAGGCTGGATCAATGGAGATACGTTGGAAGAGGTCGAGCGTCAATCCCAAGTGGAAGGCGACAATGGATTTAATCACATCGCCGTGAGAAACGATCAATATCCGACTCTTCCCCGCCGCTTTGGTCATAACAGCTTGGTTTGCGCGTACAGACATCTCCGGGAAACTCTCTCCACCAGGAAAGCGAACCGTGCTTGGACGGCTTTGAATCGCCTTCCAAAGCTCCTCTTTGGCGAGAAGTGGAAGAGATTTTCCGGACCATCGGCCGTACTCCATCTCGAGGAGATCATCCAAGAACTCCACCTTCTGTTTCTTCAGGACGAGTAACGGAGCGATGGTCTCCTTGCAACGGCGCAAGGGTGAGGAGTAAATCGCATCAAATTTTTGGGTGGCAAGAAGGTCGGCTAACTCCTCGGCCTCTCTCCTACCGCGGGGTGAAAGTCCCACGCGATTGTCTCGACCAGCAAGTACCCCTTTGAGGTTAGCGGTGGAGTGGGCATGGCGTAGGAGGACTACCTCACAACCAGATGATTTTGCCATGTTCGTAGGTTACCGAGATTTTCGCTGGCAAGTTGCTAGGGTCACCTCATGGAGAAGCGCACCTTAGGACGGTCAGGTCTACAAGTCTCACGCATTGGACTCGGAACAATGACCTGGGGCCGGGACACCGATGAGCACGAGGCGGCTAATCAGCTCCGTATATACCTAGATGCCGGCGGAAGTTTTATCGACACCGCAGCTGTCTATGGAGACGGAGATGCTGAACGCGTTATTGGCGGATTCTTAGGAACTCTCGTAGGGCGCGATGAGGTGACGTTAGCGACCAAAGCAGGTATCTCTTTCAAGAGCGGTGAGCGATCCATTAATAATTCCCGAGCTTCACTCTTAGGCGATCTCGACGCCTCACTCGAACGACTTGGCGTGGATTACGTCGACTTGTGGCAGATACATCAGTGGGATCCTTCTACTCCGCTGGAAGAGACCCTCTCCGCCTTAGATTTTGCAGTATCCAGTGGGAGGGCTCGTTATGTTGGAGTCTCCAATTTCGCGGCATGGCAAGTTGCCCGCGCGGCCACAATTCAAAATCCTTTCTTTGGCAAGGTGGCATTAAGTTCAGCGCAGTCGGAATACTCACTTCTCAATCGCGAGATAGAAAATGAGGTGTTACCTGCTTGTGACGCGATAGGAGTCGGATTTATCGCATGGTCTCCACTTGGACGCGGCGTCTTGACTGGCAAATATCGCAACGGAACCCCCTCCGACTCTCGGGGTGCAAGCCCTCACTTCTCTGGCTTTATTGCGCCCTACTTGGATCAGAGAGCGCGTTCCATCGTCGATGCCGTTTGTGTTGCGGCGGAGGGATTGGGCTACTCCCCCATCGAAGTTGCTCTGAGTTGGGTGAGGGATCAACCTGGAGTTAGCAGCGCGATCGTGGGAGCACGAACTGGAGCGCAACTTCGTGGCGCATTATCAGTTGAAGAGATTGAAATACCTACGCCGGTGCGTGTAGCCCTTGATGAGATATCTACCCGAAAGTTTTAGCTAACAGTTTTCGAAGAAGTGCACCAGAGCGCGCACTCCAAATTTAACTCCTTCGACGGGTACTCGCTCATCTACCCCGTGGAATAGTGCGAAAAAATCTAGATCATCGGGAAGTCGGAGTGGACTAAACCCGTAGCCAATGATTCCCAATTCGCTGAGAGCTTTGTTATCTGTACCACCGCTCATGAGATACGGAACCGGAATTCCATCAGGATCTTGAGAGAGCACAGCAGCTGTCATCGCATCTACCAGTGGCCCAGAGAAATCGACTTCGAGCGATTTATCACGAACCAAAACTGAAATCTCGGCATCTTGACCAACGAGCTGACGCATTGTCTCTTCAAGCTCGTGCTCGAATCCAGGAAGGAAACGTCCATCTACAACGGCCGTTGCAGAGCCTGGAATCACATTCGCCTTATATCCAGCGTTAAGCATCGATGGATTGGCGGTGTTCTGAGTTGTGGCACCCATCATGCGAGCTGCCCCGCCGATATGTTTGAGAAGGTCAGTTGCGTTCGCAGGATCGTATTTATCCCCAGTCAGTTCTGCGACCTTCCCCCAGAACTTAGCCCCCGTAGCAGTCTCCCGCTGTGGCCAGACGTGTGAACCGACTCTAGCGATTACTCGCGCTAACTTTGTCACCGCATTGTCGTTGTTGATGAATGAACCGTGACCAGCCGAACCACGCGCAGTGATCTCCATCCATTGAATTCCTTTTTCTGCAGTTTCAATGAAGTAGAGGCGATGGCCCCCAGTGATTGTTACAGAGAAACCTCCTACTTCAGATATCGCCTCGGAATATCCCTCAAAAATCTCAGGGCGATTTTCAACCATCCAATGTGAACCGAAGGTACTTCCCGCCTCTTCATCCGCGAAGAAGATCAAGAGAATATTACGAGGGGGAACGAAACCAGTTCGTGCCCATGATCGAACGATAGATAAGAACATGGCATCGCCATCTTTCATATCCACGGCTCCACGCCCAAGGACGTAACCATCCTTAATGTCTCCACAGAAAGGCTCAAAGCTCCAATCGGCTGCATTGGCAGGTACGACGTCGAGGTGGCCATGCACTACCAACCCAGGACGGGTCGTATCTCTCCCAGCGATTCTTGCAACAACATTGAATCTTTTAGGGGCGGTTTCAATGAGCTCGGAATCGATCCCAACCTCAGCCAACTTAGCCACGACATAGCGCGCTACCGCTTCTTCATCTCCCTTACCCTCTCCGTAATTGACACTTGGAATACGGATTAATTCCTGGAGGATCTGGATGCAGTCGTCTTCTATAGCGCTCAACTCTGTGCTTGTCATGGCCTCATTCTGCCTTAGCGGTGGCAACTTAACCAAGATTGTTTTGGTATCCTTACTCACTCAGTCGCTCCCATTAGGGATCAATGGCTGCACCGGTCCGGGTGGCGGAATTGGCAGACGCGCTAGCTTGAGGTGTTAGTGCCCGCAAGGGCTTGAGGGTTCAACTCCCTTCTCGGACACAAGAAAGTCATTAGACCTTCACGAAATCTCCCTGCGAAATTCCGAGATAAGTAAGGTACTTTTCGCCCCATGGAAACTCGTGGTTACGCAGTATTAGAAGCTAAAACTCCTCTTCAACCCTATTCATTTACCAGACGCGACCTGCGCGCTGGGGATATCTCCTTCGATATTAAGTACTCTGGAATATGCCACTCTGACATCCATCAGGCGCGGGAAGAGTGGGGGCCGGCGATATTCCCTATGGTTCCAGGTCATGAAATAGTTGGAGTAGTTACCGCCATTGGTTCATCCGTCACAAAATTTTCCGTCGGGGATCGCGTTGGCGTCGGAGTCTTTATCGACTCTTGCCGCACCTGCGAGAACTGCTTGGCTGGACAACAACAATATTGCCTCGAGGGAATGACCGGCACATATAACGGATATGAGCGAGATGGAACGACAGTTGCCATGGGTGGCTACTCCAATAAATACATCATCGATCAGGACTACGCGGTTTTGGTTCCGGAGAACCTTGAACTCTCAGGAGTTGCGCCATTGCTCTGTGCTGGAATCACGCTCTACTCCCCTCTTCGCCACTGGAAAGCAGGGGTTGGCAGCAAGGTCGGAGTTATAGGTCTGGGTGGACTTGGGCATATGGGCGTCAAGTTTGCAGTTGCTATGGGAGCCGAAGTAACAGTCTTTTCACATACCGCCTCCAAAGAGGCCGATGCCAAACGTATGGGTGCAAAGCATTTCGTTGTTACCAAAGAAGCCCAAGCCTTTGAAGGGCTGAGTGAGAGTTTTGACTTGATTCTCAACACCGTATCCGCTGACCTTGATATCAATCTCTATTTAACTCTTTTAAAATTAGATGGTGCTCTGGTCGTGATTGGATTGCCGGGCAAGCCTTACGAAGTAAGTGGCTTCAATCTACTTCGCCTACGGCGTTCTCTAGCAGGATCCATGATTGGTGGACTGCCAGAATTGCAAGAGATGCTACATTTCTGCGCTGAGAAGAATATCTTGAGCGATGTAGAGGTTATTAACGCCGACTACATCAATGAGGCCTACGAACGCACGGTTGCCAGCGATGTGAAATATCGTTTTGTGATAGACGCTTCGACTTTCTAAGAGTTTAAATAAATTGATGCGCCACTAAAGCGACCAGTGGCGCAAAAGCCAAGGCTGGGAGTAAGTCACCTATCGCCATAACCTTGATATTGAGAAGACGTAATCCAATGCCAAAGAGCATGACTCCACCCACAGCCGTCAGGGCTTGCACCTGATATTGCGTCAGGATATTTCCCAAGAAAAAACCTATGGCCGTCCAACTAAATTGATAAATCGCTACCGGGATAGCAGAAAATGCCACCCCCCAACCAAATGTTGTGGCAAAGGCCATAGCGGCAAATCCATCCAGGGTGCTTTTCAAAACTAGTTGGGCAATTCCAGTGCGCATTCCATCGCTGACACTTCCCAGGATCGCTAAAGGCCCAATAGCGAAGAGCAATGATGCAGCCATGAAGCCTTCCAAGAATGAACCTTTATCTCGTGCCCCGAATCGCACCTTAATCCTTACGCCAAAATTCTCTAGGCGATCTTCAATATGCAATAGATACCCGACTACTCCTCCAAGAATGAGAGCCGAAAGCGTTCCCAAAGTGGTCCAACCCTTCGGTACTGCAGAAACAAAAGAGTGAGTCCATACACTTCTGAGATTATCTGCCGCATTTATCAGAGCCACGCACCCCAGAACATCTGTCACCAGAGTGCGTAACTTCTGCGGAAAGCGCGATCCGCCTAGAATTCCCAGCGCAGAACCCAGGACGATAGTCCCTACATTTAAGTACTGTGCCTAGGCCTACAAACATCAGTTAATGAAGCCGAATTTAATAATCGAAATCACTCCGACAACCAAGCAATAAGCCGCGAATGGACGCAAAGAATTGCTCTTAAACCAACGGGTAAGAACTTTAACGCTGAATATTGTTGCTATAAACGCAACAGAAGCTCCAAATGTCAGAGCTCCGTATGAACCAGCCAAGGCCCCATGTTGCAATTTAGGCAACTTAACAATTGAAGCGCCAAGAATTACCGGGAAGGAGAGCAAAAAGGCAAAATCGGCAGCCACAGAACGAGAGAGCCCGCGCAACATTCCAGCCGAGACCGTGATTCCGAAGCGACTGATGCCGGCAAAGAGGGCGGCGCTCTGGCCTACTCCGATGACGAGAGCCTGCCCGGGTGAGACACGTTCGATGATGGCGAGGTTTTCATCGGTAGGTGCCGAATGCGGGCGCCTTCTAGATGTGAGCTTTTCAGCGCTGAAAAGGATCAAACCGTTAATTGTAAGGAAGATTGCGGCGCTCAAAGGTTTCTGGAAGTTTCTCTGGAAAAAGTTGCTAAAGGCCACTCCGATGAGGGCCACGGGAATAGTAGTTCCAAGAACTAGCAGCCAGAAGAGTCTAAAGTTTGAAGAGTTCTTCTTCCAAGAAATAACAGATCGCAAGATGGTGATCCAACGCGGTGCGAAAACTATGAATAGAGCCACTGCGCTGGCAAGATGAAGAGCAACTGCAACCAGAAGATATTGTGGAGTATTCGAGAAGGCGCGCCACGAACCCCCCAGCCAAGCTGGTACTAATACTGAGTGACCCAGACTCGAAACAGGGAAGAGCTCTGTCAGGCCTTGAATCAAGCCAGTGATGCCAGCCTGTAAGAATGTGAAATGGAACATTTATTCTCCTATCGGTCGCTGGCGCGGGCGAAATATCGGCCGCTCTCTTCTTGCACATCGATTGCAATGTCATATGCGATCGAAAGATTATTTGATGTAAGAACTTCCTGAAGGGTTCCCTGTGCCACGACAAGTCCATCGCTTAAGAGCAGACAATGAGTTGTTCCAAGCGGGATCTCCTCGACGTGATGTGTAACGATGATCGTCGCAGGGCTTGCGGGGTCCAAAGCAAGAGCGTTCAAGCGACGAAGTAAATCTTCCCGGCCACCTAAATCGAGCCCCGCCGCTGGCTCATCGAGTAAGAGCAACTCTGGGTTCGGCATGAGTGCGCGAGCTATCAAAACTCGCTTCTTCTCCCCCTCGCTCAACGTGCCAAAGGTGCGATCTTTGAGTACCGCGAACTCCGAGGATCGTTAGCAGGCTAAGGGCTCGTGATTCGTCCCACAAGTCGTAACTCTCTTGCCAGCGTCCGATAATTGCATAGGCCGAGGTCATGACAACGTTCATAACGCTTTCATCTTCTGGAATTAATTCGACAATTGCATTAGAGGTCATTCCGATCCGCGGACGGAGTTCAAATACGTCGGTTGCGCCCATCTGCGAATCTAGGATTGATACGGATCCTCGTGATGGGTGGATCAGTGAACCGGCGAGGGCAAAGAGGGTGCTCTTGCCTGCGCCATTGGGGCCAAGGACCACCCAACGTTCGCCAGTGGAAACTCTCCACGAGAGGGGACCCAAAATTGTTGCGCCATCCCGAATCACTGAAACGTCTTGCAGATCTAGTACGAGGCTCACAATGGTGAAAGATACCCTTTCATCTGGTCATACAGGCTAATCTTCGTCCCATGGCTGCACTCAAAAATGAATTTAACGCACTTATATTGCTCTCTTCGAAAGAGGAGCCGGGGGTTGAAGATTCCCTAAGAGCGGTCTTGGAGCCCTTCACTCTAACAATTGAGGAGATCCAGCGGATTGCCCTGCGAGGGCGGTTAATCTTGGGGTTCTTGATCACATGTGATCGCGCCCATGTGCACGCTATCGAAGCTGATCTCGTTGAATTTGGTGCCAGAACCGGTTTTGACGTCGCAATCGATTATTCCGAAACGGTCTAAGGCACTCTCATGAACGGGCAGCGCCTGGTAGTCCTGGACATGGATTCAACCTTCATTCAACAGGAGGTCATCGATCTTCTAGCTGCCTATGCCGGGGTCGGCGAAGAGGTCGCCGCCATCACGGAGAGATCGATGCGGGGCGATGTCGATTTCAGCGCCTCCTTAGCAGAGCGTGTCGCACTTCTCCAAGGCTTGCCCGTGGAAATCTTTGATCAGATTCGTCGGGAGATATCACTGTCACAAGGCGCGCAGGAGATGGTAGATCAACTTCACCTCGCTGGTCATAAAGTTGCCGTTGTCTCCGGAGGTTTTGAAAATATTATTCATCCTATTTTGAGATCGGCACAAGTCGATTACTTTCGCGCCAACCAGCTCGAGATCCATAATGGCCTGCTTACAGGGCGGACAACGGGTGAAATTATCACGAGTTCGGGAAAGGCGGAATTCCTAAAGGAGATAGCCCTCCAACTAGAAATTCCCTTAGCTCAAACGGTAGCAGTTGGAGATGGAGCGAATGACTTAGGCATGATGGAAGTTGCTGGACTAAGCATCGCCTTCAATGCAAAACCTAAAGTTCAAGCTGCTGCCATGTTCTCGATCACTGATGGCAATTTGCTGCAAGTGCTCGAGCTGATGGAGATCAGCCAGTAAAAGATTCTTCTTAGTTACAGGCGGCAGGCGTGAATGTCAGTAACAAGAATTCCGCGCGCGCCGACCTTCCAGAGATCATCCATAATCCGATTGATATCTGTTCGCTTTACCATCGCTCGGACAGCATTCCAGTCACTGCGCTGCAAGGGAGAGATCGTCGGCGATTCAATACCAGGCGTGAGTGCACACGCAGCGTCGAGGAACTCTGATTTCACATCGTAGTCAACGAGGACATATTGCCTGGCAATTACTACTCCCTGGAGGCGACGCAGGAGCGTTTCAACTTCCGAAGAGCGTGTTGCTGCAGGGCGCTCGATGAGAATCGCTTCGCTATGAAGTATCGGATCTCCAAAGGTTGATAATCCCGCTTGGCGCAGCGTTCCTCCTGTTGAAACAACGTCGGCAATTGCATCAGCTACTCCCAGTCGGACTGAGCTTTCTACCGCTCCATCCAAGCGAACTACTTCGACCTTGATTCCCGCTTTCTGAAAATGGCTGCTTACTAGCCCGGGATACGCCGTCGCAATACGCTTTCCCGCCAGACTCTCTTCGGTGAACGAATTTCCAATAGGGGCTGCGAAACGAAAAGTGCTCTTTCCAAAATCCAAGGCGAGGAGCTCGCTGGCAACTGCTCCGCTATCGATCAGCAGATCACGTCCCGTGATGCCTACTTCGAGCTCTCCACTAGCAACGTAGACAGCGATATCTCGCGGACGAAGATAATAGAACTCGATATCATTTTCTGGGTCGATGAGGGTGAGATCGCGCGAATCGGTACGTTGGCGATAACCCGCCTCTTTAAGCATGGCGATGGCAGAGTCCGAAAGAGATCCCTTATTAGGAACGGCTACTTTAAGCATTGTGCTCCCTGCCTCTGTTATAGAACTTTATAAATGTCGGACGGAGAGATTCCACGAGCGAGCATAAGAACTTGCACTCGATAAAGTAATTGAGATATCTCTAAAGCCAGCGCCTCATTGCTTTCATGCTCGGCCGCTAGCCAGACCTCTCCCGCTTCTTCGATAATCTTCTTACCCATGGCGTGGATTCCATCGTCGAGAGCGCTAACTGTGGAAGAGCCCGGGGGCCGAGTACGGGCCTTTTCATTGAGCTCTATCCACAGTTCATCGAAGGATTTCATTGCCATAGTGTAAGTGTCGAACTACTGGGCTGGTGCTGGATTAAACGAGAAGAGGCTGGCTTTCCCGTTTAGCCACGAGGAGCCAGGTGATGAATCCCCAGATGACAAAGGCGCCGTAGAAGATGTACATGAAGGCAGTGGGATAGTAATGGCCTCGAATATCCAGGGGTACACCGACGGCATCTACTGCAATCCATACCAACCAGAATTCAACGAAACCACGGGCTAGCCCATAGGTGGCAAGAGCTGTACCAGTGAAGATCCAGGTATCGGCAGCAATATTCCACGATCCGCCGATGGCAGTGATCGTGTAGAACGTCGCGAAGTAGAAGGCGATCGTGGCTGGAATGAGAACCATCTTCTCTCGGGGAGTAGTCCAGCGGATCTCGACTGGTGGTTTAGATGAGTCGGCCGACCTCTTGCGGTTTTGACTCCACTTCTGCCAGCCATAAAGGCTGACTGCAATCAAGAGGAGTTGGCGACCTGCCTGCCCCAACATGATTCGACTGGTCTGATGTGGATCCCACATACTTCCAATGAAGAGCGTGAAGAGAAGGACATTTCCGATGATGCCTATAGGCCAGGCCCACATCTTGCGTCGCATTCCAAGTAAGGCGCTGCCCAACCCGAAGATATTTCCGATGATCTCTTTCCAATAAATAGATTGCGTATATTTATTTCCAAAATGAACTTGTGCATTAAATAGCCAGTGAATTACTGACATTGGTTGTTCCCCCTTTTTGCGTTAGTTTCAGCGCATACTCCGGGGTAGCCACATCAAGGCGTGATTCAACGAAGAATCAAACCTATACGTGTCCCTCTCATCCGGACTTTAACCGTCGGTTTTGGAATTTCACCAAATCCACCGCTAGCTGGATGCCATCGGGTCGCGGACTTTCACCGCCGGTTCGGAATTACACCGACCCCGGAACAACGTGAACCAATTCTCTCATAGGTGACACCAAATGCCGCGCCGAGGGCTAATACTCTGCCGCAACTCTCAGAATGGCGATCATTTCTGCGGGATTTTGCGCCTTGTAGATCGCGCTACCAGCCACGAAGGTATCTGCCCCAGCCTGCGCGGCGAGGGCTATGGTCTCAAGAGAGATGCCTCCATCGACCTGTAGCCAAGGAAGCTCCCCACTCAACTGGTTGATAGCAGACCTTGCCCTCTCGATTTTGGGAAGTTGATCGGCCATAAAGCTCTGTCCTCCAAAGCCTGGTTCGACAGTCATTACCAGGAGCATATTTACCTCTCCTAGAAGATCAGCTACAGCTTCAAAGGTGGTCTTTGGCTTAATCGCCAAGCCCACGCGCACGCCAGACTTTTTCAACCGTGCAATCGTCTCGCGGGGATTCTTGCTGGCTTCAAAGTGAAAGGTGACGCTTGAACTTCCGGCCTCTGCATACAAAATTGCATCCTCATCCGGATTTGAGATCATCAGATGTGAATCCACGGGAATGCGTGAGTGCTCGATTATCTCGCGACATTCTTGCAGCGAAAAGGTTTGATTCGGTACGAAGATATTATCCATAACATCCAGATGCAGAAGATCTGCGGTAGCAACCCGCTCTATCTCCTCGAAGAGATGGGAGCGATCGGCATTGAGAATGCTGGGACAGATGCGAGTTGTCATTAGCCCACTCTAGCGAACCGTTATTTACGAGTGAATAAAGCCATGAACATTGAATCGGAGTCGTCAAGGTGAGTCCACAGTTGGAGCGCGCCATCTGCCGTAACTGTTCGATCTGGGACAGATTGCGGCAAGTAAGGCTTAATATCAACGATCTGGAGATCCCTATTCCGGTGCAGAACTTCAAGAACTTGGGCCTTGGTCTCTAAGAGATGTGGAGAACAGGTCACGTAAGCGAGCACCCCCCCTGGCTTGAGAAGTTGCAACCCAGCGAGAAGGAGCTCCTTCTGGGTCATCACTAACTCTTTAAGATCCTGAGGAGTCCGCCGCCAGCGGGCTTCGGGACGACGACGTAGTGCGCCGAGCCCGGTGCAAGGGGCATCTATGATGATGCGGTCGTACAGCTCACCTAGAGCCGGTAACTCTTGACCGGAATGGATCATCACGTTTTCCGTTGGTATAACGTGCGAGACGAGGCGGGCCCTATGCTCACTTGGCTCGTTAGCGATAAAAGTGTCTTGCGGACGATTCTGCAATAAGTCGGTAAAGAGCGCTGAAGCTTTACCTCCTGGACCGGCGCACATGTCGAGCCACGAGAGGCCCTCTCCAGCTCCTGCTGCGGTATTGAGAAATATTTGCGAGACCAGCTGCGATCCGCGATCTTGTACTCCAGCTCGACGTTCTCTAATGGCCTTATAGGCGCCAGGCATCTTCGCCGAAATCACACCGTTCTTCGTCCAATCTAGAGTATCTCCGCCTTCAGCAATCAATTCATCAACGGTGCTACGGCCCGGCCAGGCAATGAGGTGAGGTTTTGCCGGCACATTATCGGCTTGTAAAAGTGCCTCCACACTCTCCCAGCTTTGCAGCTGGTCGTAGAAGGAGGCGACAATCCACTCTGGATGCGAAAAGAGCGTCGCTAATCTCAGCTTGGGATCTGAGATAGCGGCGGTATCAGATTCGAAAGTCGGATCTGCGCTCGCTCTTCGTAGAATCGCATTAACGAATGTTGCCTTTGACTCTCCGATCGTCGCGCGCGCAACTTCAACGGTCTCGCTAACGGCGGCGTGGTCAGGCACACGCATCTCTTTCACCTGATGAATGCCCATGCGAAGGAGATCAATTATGCCTGAGTCAACCTCGTCAAAGGGGCGATCTATGTGACGCTTGATCAGCGCATCATGCTTTCCCTGCATGCGTAGCGTTCCGTAGCCCAGCTCGGTTGCAAAGGCGCGATCGCGCTCTTCTAATGAGGACTCCGAGAGCAATTCAGGAAGGCGCAAATTTGCAAAAGCGCCTTGGCGATTGACTTGAGTCAGTAAGTGAAAAACCAGTAGTCGTGCCGCCTCTGGTTTAGGCTTCTTTCCCACGTTAGCCACTACTCGAAGCGCTCTCCACCAGCAAGATGTGCACCACGAGCAAAATCACTACCCTTCATCCGCTTCTTGCCAGCTGGCGTGAGCTCTGAAATTTCTAGGGTGCTATCTTGGCAACGAATGAGAAGAGAGTTATCGACAAGGGCAATCTCCCCAGGCGTTTTGAGAGTATTGGCAAGGAGTGATTCTGTTAACCGGTGTATTGCAACCCTCTCACCATTGAATGTGGACCATGTACCAAGTCGGTCATCTAAGGCGCGAACTGTTCGCATGATGGCATCTGCACCCAGATTCCAATCCAACTCAGCCATCTCCTTGGAAATCTTCGGCGCCATGGTAATCCCGGCGGTTGGTTGAGCCGTAGGTTTTACTCCCTTGCGGATCTCTGCAACCACGTTCATGATGCGCATACCCGCCAACTTGCTCATACGATCGAGAAGATCTGAAGTGGTATCTGTGGGTCCAATCTCGACTTCTTCTTGCAGAAAGATCGGCCCAGTATCCATTCCTTTATCTAACTTAAAAATCGATATACCTGTTGCCGAGTCCCCTTCGAGAAGTGCCCATTGCACCGGTGCAGCTCCTCTCCAACGTGGGAGGAGAGAAAAGTGGACATTAAGCCAGCCGAACCTAGGTCCATGCAAAACCTCAACGGGAATCATGCGACCGTAAGAAATGGTAATAATAAGTTGAGGCTGCGCCGCCAGGAGATGTTGGTTGAGAGTAGGGGTGTCGAAAGGTTTAGCAACGAGGTAACCCTGCTTCTCGCTCCATACTGCGAGTTCCGTCGGAGTTTCGACCTGCCCACGTCCCACCTTTCTATTAGGAGTCGTGATGACAGAGGCGAGAGTATGTTCAGAGGCGATGATCGCTTCAATGATCGGCAGGGCGATGAGAGAAGAGGAAGCAACAGATATTTGCAAGGTAACCTATATTCCTAAGCCATGAGTGGCATGTGGTGAGTTTTTAATAACTGGTACACGACCATGCGCGATCGCAGATCCGAACCATTCGCTCTCTCGTATCTCTTTCATCGCCAATTTTCGAGCTTCGCTCGGCATCCGATCGATGAAGAGAATCCCATCGAGGTGATCGGTCTCATGTTGGATCGCGCGTGATAGATACTCGGTGCCTTCGACGACAATAGGCTCTCCATGCATATTAAATCCTCGGGCTACTACTCGTAGCCCACGCGGAGTGTCATAGCGCAGGTCGGGAAAGGATAGGCAACCTTCTTCCCCATCTTGCAATTCTTCGCTCAGGGAGAGTGATGGATTTATGAGATGTCCTTCTTCATCATCAACATCCCAGACGAATACTCGTAGTGGCACTCCGATTTGTGGAGCTGCCAAGCCCGCACCGGGTGCATCGTGCATTGTCTCCATTAAATCTTTTACCAAGTTGCGGATCTCTTTATCAAAGCTCTCAACTGGAGCTGCTGGCGTCGTCAGTACAGGATCACCAAAGAGGCGAATGGGCTGAATAGACATATGCTCAGTCTACTAGCCAGTGCCTCAATTCAAAGAATAAGGGTTGATCTGATAGGTCAATAGCGGCTCTTTACGCATGCTATTGATGCGATTCACGTGAGAGAGAAGTCGAACTATTTCGCTCTGACTTTCGCGTGGTGCTTTAACCAAGATGGCTTTCTTTCCATCTCGCAGGAATGGACCTAATAGATCTATCTGCGTAAGAGATGCTAGAACTTCCTTCAAACCCTCCACCCTTTCACCAAATATCATTACCGTGCAGAAACGTGGGGGAAGTTGGGCAGCATCGCGCTCTGAGATCTCTCGCTCTGCCGCTCCCAAAGGCTTACCCCGCATAATGGATTGCAAGAAAGGGTCAGATGGAGTGAGGGCGAAGTAAGCCTCTCCCCCACCGATCACCATTGTAAGTGTTCGCAAAATGTGCAATCGCAACTCTTCGGTAGCGCGCAGAGTTGTTCGGAGAAGTCGCCCCTCGAGATCTAGAAAAACCACAGCATGGTAGTCGCCACGCGGCTCAACTCCTGGAGTGCTAATGACTAAATGAGCGCCATCTGGAAGCAGGGAAATTGGGTTTGTGGCGGAGGAGGTCAGCACCGAATAACGCGGGAAAGAACGTCCAAACTCTTCCGCTCTTCGCATAACGCCACTCTTAACAATTCGTGGCTTGTTCTCTTGGCACCACGCACAACGCCACTCTAAAAATTCTGTAGCGCATGTGGCGCAGCGCGGGTTCACGCTGCGCGTTGGAAAATAGAGTTTGCCGCCACAGGAACAGAACGCGATATTGCGACACTTCTGGCAGGAAAAAGAGGTGACATAACCAGTGGCTCCTACGCTGACCAGCACTGAGCCCTTTTTAAGTCCTTCGGAGATGATAGGAAAATATTCGCCCTCTTGCGCTGAGTTAGCGCTATGAAATCGAATGGGCACCTGCGCTGGGAATCTGTAAAGAGGTAGAGACTCTTCTGAGATACGAAGCGCAATCTCTAAACTTATGGATGCACTTATGTAAATGACAGAGAGATCCGCCTCACGTAAGTAAACCAAGTCGCGGGTGTTCCACGTTGGGGCGCGCCTTTCGTAGTGAGATTCATCCATATCGTCCACCACTAAAATTGATCCATTGGAACCTAGGGAGAGAAGGGCTGAGCTTCTAGCCCCCAAGATGATCACTGGTTGCGCGGAACGACTCTTCAGATAATTTGCATACCGTTCGCTCTTGCCTGCTGTGCTAGCAATGGTAATGGGATCGTGGCCAGCTTCATGGAGGAAGCTTTCCAGGAGAAGAATCTCCCTCTCGCTGGGTAACAGTATTAGCACCGAACCGTTGCGCTTGCGCTCTATTGCAACAGCAGCTATCAATTTCCAATATGGTCGAGAAGGGGGTAGTTCGACAGCACATACGAGTCTGGCAGTTTCCTTCAGTATCGCAGCAAGGGATTGAGGTAAAACCATATCTGAATCAACGGTTTTGTTAATGTGTACCGAGGTGCTCCGAAAGTTTCGTTCTCCGACTTTAGAGAAAGGAGGAACGCACCGACGCAGGAAATCCCACGGATTTGTCCCATAGAGCGCTGCCGCCCTTTCAATGTTGAGTAGTTGATCAGGCATCACATACGGTTCAACGGTGAGAACCTTGAGAATCTCTTTGAGAGGTAGAGCGCTTTCAGACTCTTCTCGTCTCTCGAGAATGACTCCTTGTGTGAGGAGGTGGCCAAACTCAACTTCTACAAGCGCGCCCACAGATGCGCTATCGCTAAATAGCTCAGGGACTTCGTACTCGTATATCTGATCGAGATGAAGAACTTGATGATCTACTAACACGCGAGCAACTGGATTTACGCTCGCTCGAGGACGAAAATGTTGAGCCTTCTGTTGGCGCAGCCGTAGTGGCTTTACCTCAGCCACGGTGATTTAACCCTTAACGGCCTTTTGCAAGAGAGCACTTCGATCACTCTTCTCCCATGTGAAGGCGGGAAGCTCGCGACCAAAGTGGCCGTAACTAGCGGTCTTCTGATAAATCGGACGAAGTAAATCCAGATCGCGGATGAGGGCTGCTGGACGCAGGTCGAATACCGCTTCGATGGCAGATTCAATTTGAAGAACTGGGACCTTTTCAGTTCCGAAACACTCCACAAAGAGCCCAACTGGCTGGGCTTTTCCAATCGCATAAGCCACTTGCACTTCACAACGAGTTGCAAGACCTGCCGCCACCACATTCTTAGCTACCCAACGCATTGCGTAGGCAGCGGAGCGGTCCACCTTTGAAGGATCTTTGCCAGAGAAGGCGCCACCACCGTGCCGAGCCATTCCACCATAAGTATCCACGATGATTTTGCGTCCGGTCAGACCGGCATCTCCCATTGGTCCACCGGTCACAAAGCGGCCTGTGGGGTTGATTAAAATACGAACATTGGAGTGATCGAGAGCTATTCCAGATAATACTGGGCGAATAACTAATCGCTCAATGTCGGGTGCTAGCACCTTGTCGAGATCTACATGCGCCGCGTGCTGTGACGAAATAACGATGGTGTTGAGCGCAACTGGGCGATCACCATCATATTCAATCGTAACTTGAGTCTTGCCGTCGGGGCGAAGGTAATCTAGCTCTCCGGTTTTACGTACATGCGAGAGTTGTTGAGCTAACTTATGCGCTAGCGAGATAGGCAGTGGCATAAGTTCTGGAGTGTCTTCGCAGGCATAACCGAACATCAACCCTTGGTCCCCCGCACCTTGCGCATCAAGTGGATCGATGGAAGATGCGACACGATTTTCAATCGCGGAATTAACGCCTTGTGCGATATCGCTCGACTGCTGACCTAGCGAAATAGAAACTCCACAGGAATTGCCATCGAAACCCTTATCTGAAGAGTCATAGCCAATCTCGAGAACGGTGTCACGAACAATACCCATGACATCCGCATAACCCTTGGTGGTCACTTCGCCAGCAACGTGGACCTGTCCAGTGGTGATGAGCGTTTCGACCGCTACTCGACTCTTGGCATCTTGACTAAGAAGCGAATCGAGAATGGCATCGGATATCTGATCTGCGATCTTATCTGGATGGCCTTCTGTAACGGACTCGGAGGTAAATAGTCGCTTAGTCATTGGGCTAACCTAACTTATCAAGGGCTAAATCTAGAAGTCTGTTCGCAAGTGTCATCTTTGAGGCGGCACCAAAATCATATCGTTGACCCTTCGCCGTCAGGATAACCCCTTCAGTACGGTCTGATCCAAAGATTGCACCGCCCGTGACATCATTGAAGTAGATGATATCTAGTCCTTTTTCCCGCAATTTAGCGCTAGCCAGCTCTAAACCTTCATCCAGAGAGCTTGCTGTCTGCGCCGCAAAGCCAATCATCACCTGACTAACTTTTCTCAGCGAAAGTCCTTTGGTAATGTCGGGATTCTCCGTGAGCGATATCGCCTTGAGATCGTTCTTAGAGATCTTGGCTGTACTGGCGATGCTGGGGCGCACATCGGAGACCGCTGCCGACATTATTACTACATCTGCTCGGTCAAAGTGTTTCTCTAACGCCGCCTGCATCTCTAAGGCGCTGCTTACATGGATAGTCTCGATGCCTTCAATATCCGCAATCGAAGAGTTTGCAGCCACTAACGTGACCTTTGCCCCACGGGCTGCTGCGGCATATGCCAAGGCGTACCCTTGCCGCCCTGAGGAGCGGTTTCCGATGTAGCGAACCGGATCTATTAGTTCCCGAGTGCCGCCTGCGCTGATCAAAATAGAGCGACCTTGAAAGTCTGCTCGACTTTGTAGCGCGGCGTTTACGCAATCGATTATCTTCGAGAGTTCGGGATATCTTCCGACACCTACATCGCCACTTGTCAGTTTCCCAGAATCGGGCTCTACTACTTGATAACCCCGACTGCGAAGGAGTTCTACGTTCGCCTGAGTTGCCGCATTAAGCCACATCTCGGTATGCATCGCAGGTACAAAGATTACAGGGACGCTGGCAGCTAGAAGGATGTTGGTCAAAAGGTCATCGGCTATCCCAGCAGCTGCCTTAGCCATGATGTCTGCGGTTGCAGGAGCAATGATGATCGCATCAGCACTCTTAGCCAGCGAGATATGTGGAACTTGATGGACGTTATTCCATAAATCTGTAGGCACCGATCTCCCGGAGAGCGCTTCCCATGTTGACGTTCCAACGAAATTCAAGCTCGACCGAGTAGGAACTACGGTGATTAGAAAACCTAGATCTTGCAATCGTCGTAAAAGATCACAGGATTTGTAGGCGGAAATTCCCCCGGTAATGCCGAGGACGATTTCACGCCCGCGTGGATACATCTTCTTTTAGTTAAGCAGAAACTTCTGAGTGAGCGGCCTCAGCGACAGGTTCGAGGTTTTCAATGGTGAGAAGACCTTGATTGATTTCGCGTAGCGCGATAGAAAGCGGTTTCTCGTGGACATAAGTCTCAACGAGTGGTCCTACATATTCAAGGAGTCCCTCTCCCAATTGGGAGTAATAAGCATTGATTTGGCGCGCACGCTTGGCGGCATAGAGGACGAGGCTGTATTTAGATCCAGCAGCTTCGAGAAGTTCATCGATTGAAGGATGAGTGATTCCATCGGTAAGTTCAGCAGACATGTGTGTCCCTCTATTCGTCAGTTATGCAGTCGCCAAGGATACCAGTTGGGTGATCAACCCCTCGACGCTCTCATTTACCAGGATTGCGTCAAATTCACCGGCTGCGGCCATCTCTTCTTCGGCCAGGGCAAGGCGCGCGGCGCGTCTCTCAGGAGAGTCAGTGCCACGGCTGGTGAGGCGGCGGACGAGCTCCTCCCAGGAGGGAGGTGCGATAAAGATTAAGGTGGCCCCACTTTCTCGCGAACGGACCTGACGGGCTCCCGCTATCTCTATCTCCAGGATGACGTGCTTACCCATCGTGCGCCACTCTTCCACTGGTCCACGCGGAGTTCCATAGCGATTGCCGGCAAATTCAGCCCACTCTAGAAAATCTCCCTTCTCGATCATCTCTTGGAACCGCTCTGGGGTGAGAAATAGATAATCGACCCCATCTCGCTCACCTGGCCTAGGTTCGCGGGTGGTCGCAGAGATACTGATCCAAAATCTGGGGTCGTTTCGCAACTGTGCCGTGATGGTGCTCTTGCCCACTCCGCCAGGACCGGAGATGACTATCAACTTTCCCCGAATCGGATCTACCTTCGTCACCGCCAACTCCTTCCCCAACGCTTTTAATTGCAGATGCCCCAGACCGCCAATTCTACGGGTCGGGGATATCTTTCGACGCTCCATAATCAATGTAGCGCGAGCCTTGCCAACTCCTGGCAGCGCAGAGAGAAGTTCTATGACCTTCATTCGGCGAATAGATTCCCTGGGATCATTGATGGCATCGAAAATATTCATCTCTCCGACAGTGATCAAACGTTTTACCTCGGCACGCTCCTGACGTGAGAGTTTGGCTTTTTCCAGCGCCGCGTTGCGCTCCGCTTCAGAGAGTTGTGGTGGAGGGGTTGGCGTCAAGTGAGCGATTCCAATATCTGAAGCGCTCGCTCGCTCATGGCTTGCGGCGATTGAGCGAAGAAAGAGGTTATTGGACGACCAATCACTAGAAAATTTGCACCAGCTGCAATCGCTTCCCGAGGGGTCATGACCCGACTTTGATCACCGAGTGCGGAATCTGTGGGACGTACCCCGGGAGTGATAATTTCTACTTCACTTCCCACTGCCTGGCGGATCTCCGCCACCTCCATGGGGGAACAGACAATAGCTCGAGCTCCCGATGAGACTGCATTGCGCGCAAGTGCCACTGCGAAATCTAATGGAGCTAGTTCGATCCCCATAGTTGAAAGTTCTGCCGCATCAAGCGAAGTCAACACAGTCACGGCTGTAATGGAGATATCTGGTGCCGCTTCGGCTGCCGCTCTGATCATCGAGGCACCGCCAGAGGCATGTACAGTGAGAAATCTTGGTTGTAATTCCCGAATGGAGCGGACGGCGCCAGCGACTGTATTAGGAATGTCATGGAGTTTAAGATCCAGGAAGAGCTCAAAGTTTCTGACTGCACGCAATTCGCGTAAACCATCTGTGCCATGTTTCAGAAAGAACTCAAGCCCCACCTTATAGATATCAACGCTATTAGAGGTAGCTTCAATCCATGCAGTCGCCGTAGCGATTTCGTCGGTATCGAGCGCCAAGATGATGGGTGCATCAACTTTATTCATTACGCCTCCACTCTATGCGCGTAACTCACAGCATCTGCGAAAGAGGTAAATCCACGCGCCTCGCAGAGCTCTTCCAGTTCATTCTTAATATTAATTGCGGCCATTGGATTACCAAAAGTTGCAGTACCAACGGATATAGCGTTGGCACCAGCGAGGACCAACTCGAAGGCGTCGCGGCCATTGGTCACTCCACCCATTCCCACTATTGGGATCTTGGGAAAAGCTGCCCTGACCTGATAGATGGCCCTCACCGCGATCGGTCGGATGGCGGGACCCGAGAGCCCACCTGTCTTCTGCGATAACTTGGGCAACATCGAAGTGGTATCGATAACCATACCCAGCAGAGTATTTATGAGCGCCAGTCCATCGGCGCCTGCGGCTATTACGCTCTCTGCGATAACGGTAATGTCTGTCACATCGGGTGAGAGTTTTGCGATAATCGGTAATTCTCCCCCGATATTTCTTCGCACTGCAGCAATTACATCGCCGGCGGTTTCAGGGTTGCATGCAAATACCTGGCCACGATTTTCCACGTTGGGACAGGAGATATTCACTTCTAAAGCGCTGATGCCTGGAATGTTGCGTAACTTTCGAGCCAGGACCGCGTAATCATCTGTGGTTTCACCTGCGATGCTTATGATAATTCGAGCGCCCTGCTCACGTAACCATGGAATATCGTTCTCTAGGAAGAGGTCAATTCCTGGACCTTGCAAACCTATGGAATTGAGCATTCCGCTCGGAGTCTCTGCCATACGCGGAGTTGCACGACCGCTTCTTGGTTTAACCATGATCGACTTGGTGACAACTGCACCTAACGAGGTCAATGGAAAGAAATGGGATAGCTCTTTACCTGATCCGGCGCATCCAGAGGCGGTAAATATGGGATTGGTAAAGAAGGTTCCGGCAATGGAGGTGCTGAAGTTAATGCTCATTTACCCCACACTCCATCGGGAATTTCACGGGATCTAGTCCACAGCACCTTGTTACCATCCATCACTGGACCTTCGATACAGCTGCGAGTCATGCGGATGACCCCATCATCACCTTCAACTGGCAGCACACACGTCATACAAACGCCGATGCCGCAAGCCATGGACTCCTCGACGGAGCACTGATGCAGTACATCTGCCTGTTGTGAAATAATCGTAATAGCTTCCAACATCGCCATTGGTCCGCAAGAATAGATAACATCGACATCGTGCTCTTTAATAAGTTGGGGCAAAACATCGCTGACCCGCCCTGCAAATCCAGCGCTTCCATCATCAGTTGTTATTGTCAGAGAATTGACGGAACGCTTGCCTTCGAGCGGGGCATAAATCTTTCCCGCGGTACTGGCTCCGAGCACCATATCCACCCGGCAACCACGAGCTTTTAAAGTTTCGGCGAGAGAGAAGAGTGGGGCTGAACCATATCCTCCACCAACCAGAAGGGCGTTAATTGGCTCCTTGGGAATCCCAAAAGCGGTCCCTAGGGGTGCGATGAGATCCACCCGATCACCCGGGTCTTGAGCAACGAGCCATTTGCTTCCACTGCCAAGTGGAGCGATAACTAATTCTAGGAGCCCAATTCCGTCGGAGCGAAGAGAGGCGCGATAGATTGCAAAGGCGCGGCGGAGAACGAGGGAAGAGCTTGTTCCACCGACTGAGATAGCTACAAAGTTACCAGGTCGACAGCTCGCCGCCATCTCACCGACTGAGAAGACCATGTGGTGATAAGCGCCGACTCGCTTGTTGGAGACGACCTCTGCGGAGATTTGAACCGCCTTTGGATTGATCATCTTCCCACCAACTTCTGCCAGTGTTGCAATGAGAGAACTGAAGGTTCGCTCTTGCTTAATTGCGTGATACCGGCGACAGCTGCTTTAAAGCCAGCTATGGTGGTGATAATTGGAATTCCGCGTTGTACTGATGCGGTACGAATTAGCCATCCGTCGTGCCTAGTGCCCCGCCCAAGTGGCGTATTGATAACAAGATCGACCTGCCCGGTACTTATAATATCGACAGCTGATAGACCTTCTCCTGCTTCGGAATTCTTGCGCACTATCGCTGATGGAATGCCATACCTGGCCAAGAGTTGATGAGTGCCAACTGTGGTGAAGAGTTTAAAACCTAAATCCGTGAGCTCTCGAGCCGGCTGCACGCTCGCTGCTTTATCTCTCTCGGAGAGTGATAGAAATACATTTCCGCTCATTGGTAGTGCGCCGAATGAGGCGGTCTGACTCTTGGCGTAGGCCTCACCAAATGTTTGAGCTATACCCATGACTTCGCCGGTAGAGCGCATCTCTGGCCCCAGTACTGAATCAACACCCATCCCATCAACGCGCCTGAATCGATTCCAAGGGAGCACTGCCTCTTTTACGCAGACGCCGAAAGGGACTCCATCGCCAGCGATAGGCAAGAGTGCCGACCTGCGAAGTTCGGTGATAGTCCTGCCTATTGAAATCAATGCAGCAGCCTTAGCTAATGGAATACCGGTTGCCTTAGATACGAATGGGACGGTTCGAGAAGCACGTGGATTTGCCTCTAATACATAGAGAACTTGATCCGCACGAGAAATCGCAAATTGAATGTTGATAAGGCCTCTCACATCCACTCCACGGGCTATCTTCTCGGTGGCGATTCGAATCTGTTCCAGTTGTGAAACTGTCAGGGAGATGCTCGGTAACACGCAGGCCGAATCGCCGGAGTGAATTCCAGCCTCCTCAATATGTTCCATTATTCCAGCCATGTATAGCTCGGTACCGTCAAAGAGGGCATCTACATCTATCTCGATCGCATCGTCGAGGAATCGATCTATTAAGACTGGTTGATTGGGAGTAATTTCGGTCGCCTTTTCGATAAATCCCTTGAGGGATTCATCGTCATACACAATCTCCATCCCTCGACCACCAAGAACGAAGGAAGGTCGCACTAAAACTGGATAGGAAATTTCTCTGGCCACTTCAAGCGCCTCCTCGTATGAGCGCGCTAATCCAAACTTTGGTGCGTTGAGTAAATTCTCCTGCAGAATTCTGCCGAATTCTCCTCGGTCCTCTGCCATGTCGATGGCATGCGGACTGGTTCCCAGAATCGTCACCCCCGCTTCTAGAAGTCCACGAGCTAAACCAAGAGGAGTCTGCCCACCTAACTGAGCAATGACTCCGAGTACTGGACCGGCTGTTGATTCTGCCGCTATTACTTCAAGGACATCTTCGAGCGTCAGTGGTTCAAAGTAGAGGCGATCAGAGGTGTCATAATCGGTGGAAACAGTTTCTGGATTGCAGTTGATCATAATTGTTTCAAAACCTGCTTCGCGCAGTGCGAAGGCGGCGTGGACACATGAGTAATCGAACTCCAACCCTTGCCCAATCCGGTTGGGACCGCTTCCCAAGATGATAACTGCAGGTTTCACCCTTGGTAACACCTCAGATTCGAGGTCATACGATGAGTAATAGTACGGAGTGCTGGACTCGAACTCTGCTGCGCAGGTATCAACCATCTTGAAAACAGGATGGATATTTAAAGCTGCGCGGTCACTTCTGATCTGAGATTCAGAGAGATGGCGCAACGCTGCAATTTGGGAATCGGCAAAACCACTCACCTTGGCTTTACGTAGAAGTTCAGCGCCCAGAATTGGGGCGGCGGCAATCTCATTAGCTAATTCATTTATGCCGTGTATCTGGGCCAGAAACCATGGATCGATCTTGGAGATCCTGTGGACCTCATCGACAGATGCACCTAGCCAGAGTGCCCGCTGCACCTGTTGCAAACGCCATTCGGTGGGAATACCAATCTTAGAAAGGAGCGATTCAATCGACTCTCCCTGGCTCTCCCACGAGAAGGTGCTGCCCTTCTTCTCCAATGAGCGCAAAGCTTTTTGCAAAGCCTCTGCGAAGCAACGCCCCATTGCCATCGCCTCTCCTACCGATTTCATGGTTGTGGTCAGACGGGGGTCGGCTTCGGGGAACTTTTCGAAGGCAAACCTCGGAACCTTAACCACTATGTAATCTAATGTGGGCTCGAAAGAGGCTGGAGTGCTCTTTGTAATGTCATTTTGAATCTCATCAAGGGTGTACCCGACCGCTAATTTGGTTGCAATCTTCGCGATTGGAAATCCAGTTGCTTTAGATGCCAAGGCCGATGAGCGCGAAACTCGTGGGTTCATTTCGATGACGATTATTCTTCCATCGCTGGGATTTACCGCAAATTGGATGTTGCATCCCCCGGTTTCAACCCCCACCTCTCTGATGATATCGATCGATAAATCGCGTAGTCGCTGATATTCAACATCAGTCAACGTTAAAGCGGGTGCTACCGTAATGGAATCTCCCGTATGAACGCCCATAGGGTCGACATTTTCGATGCTGCAAACAATAACAACGTTGTCGAGATGATCTCGCATAACTTCTAGTTCGAATTCTTTCCAACCTAGAATGGATTCTTCAAGGAGTACTTCATTTGTTGGACTATGTCTCAGACCGGCACCGGCTATTAATTCCAGCTCACTTTGATTGAAGGCAATTCCAGAACCAAGTCCACCCATCGTGAATGAGGGCCTGACAACCACCGGGTAGTGGAGCTCGGATGCCGCGTTCAAACATTCAGACATGGAGTGGCAGATTCGCGAGCGGGCTGACTCTCCCCCTACCTTTGCAACAATGGTCTTGAAAATCTCTCGATCTTCCCCGCGTTTTATCGCATCCACATTCGCCCCAATTAATCGCACTCCATATTTCTCAAAGGAGCCACGAGCGCTCAGCTCCATAGCGGCGTTGAGTGCAGTCTGCCCTCCAAGGGTTGCTAAGACTGCGGAGGGTTTTTCAATCTCCATAATCTTCTCGATAAACTCTGGTGTTATAGGTTCGATATAGGTGGCATCTGCAAACTCTGGATCAGTCATAATTGTTGCTGGGTTGGAGTTGATTAAGATAACTCGGACCCCCTCTTCGCGAAGTACTCGGCAAGCCTGCACTCCCGAATAATCAAATTCACAAGCTTGCCCTATTACGATCGGACCGGAGCCGATAACGAGGACGCTCTCAATGGTGGTATCTCTAGGCATTATTAACCTTCGACTTGCTCATCAACTCTACGAAGTGATCGAAGAGGTAGGCCGCATCATGCGGGCCAGCTGCGGATTCTGGATGGTATTGGACGCTAAATGCAGGTCGCTCTATCAATTCGAGTCCCTCTACAACTCCATCATTGAGACAGATGTGACTGACGTGGCCCGCTCCGAAGGTAGTGCGGAAATTCCCATCAATCGGAGCATCAACTGCAAAGCCATGATTGTGAGCGGTTATCTCGATTCTGCCACTCTTGAGATTCTTCACTGGTTGATTGATCCCACGATGACCGAATGGCAATTTGTAGGTATCAAACCCGAGGGCGCGCCCCAATATTTGATGTCCAAAACAGATGCCGAAGATCGGGATTTCGGCTATTAAGAATTCACGAACAAGTTCTATCACCTGCGTCATCGTGGCTGGATCCCCAGGACCATTAGAGATAAACAATCCATCGGGGTTGGTTGCCATAATCTGCGCAGCAGTTGTACCCAGAGGGTAGACAGTTACTTCAATACCTCGTTCAGACATCGAGCGAGGGGTTGCGTTCTTTATCCCCAAATCAATCGCTGCTACACGAAAACGTACTTCGGAACCTTTGGCAGGGCTGACCACATACTTCTCTTTAGTAGTTACGTCGTTAGCCAAGTAGGCCCCCGCCATCACTTCGGTTTTACGGACCTTGATAACCATCTCAGAACGAGTCAAGGTTGTGTTGGAGAAGATTCCAATACGCATCGCCCCTCGCTCACGCAGGTGGCGAGTGATCGCTCGTGTATCTACCCCTTGGATTCCTACAACGCCAGATTCAATAAGGGCACTCTCCAAGGAATATTCTGAACGCCAGTTGCTTGTCCGTGGCGAGGGATTGCGGACTACGAATCCCGCCACCCAAATCTTTTCAGACTCTTTATCGAAGTTATTCATTCCGGTATTACCAATATGTGGAGCCGTCATGATAACGATCTGCTTATGATAGGAAGGGTCGGTCAAAGTCTCTTGATACCCGGTCATCCCAGTTGAGAAGACCGCCTCTCCGAAAGCTTCACCAACGCTGGCCCAACTCTCGCCTTCAAAGACTGTGCCATCGTCCAGTACTAGAAAAGCCTTACTCATATTTCAATCCCGTCAATTGGCCATTGCTCAGTACCTGAACCCCATGGAAGAAGGTATGCGTAACCCGCGCCGGAAGTGTGAAATCGTGAAAAGGAGTGTTGGAACTTCTAGAGAGAAGCTTATTACGGTCAACTTTCCATGAAGCGGCTGGATCTATAACAATGAAATTAGCAACCTTACCTACTTCTATGACGCCATGGTCTTCATAACCACCTATCAGTGCTGGGGTTGATGACATTCGAAGAGCGAGTGTTGGCCAATCCATCAAGCCGGTTTCCACCATGGCCTTAGCGACTACGGAGAGAGCTGTCTCCAGGCCGATCATCCCAAAGGCTGCTGCGCTCCATTCGCAATCTTTATCTTCTGCTGGGTGTGGGGCATGATCGGTAGCCACAATGTCGATAGTGCCATCAGCCAAACCCTCACGCAACGCATGTACATCATCTTGAGTGCGCAACGGAGGATTCACTTTATAGACCGGATCGTAACTCTCTGCCAAATCGTCAGTTAGCATAAGGTGGTGAGGAGTGACCTCCGCGGTAACCGCAATGCCCTGCCCCTTTGCCCAACGGACTAACTCAACGCCACCTTTTGTCGTGAGGTGACAGATGTGTAGTCGGCTCTGCACGTAATGCGCCATCAGGATATCTCTGGCAATAATGGACTCTTCTGCTACCGAGGGCCACCCTTTTAGGCCGAGTCGACTGGAAATGATGCCCTCATTCATTTGAGATCCCACTGTCAAAAGCGGGTCTTGGGCATGTTGTGCTATCACTCCTCCGAATGCCTTTACATATTCCAGGGCGCGTCTCATTAAGAGCGGATCACTTATGCAATGACCATCATCGCTAAAAATTCGAACACGAGCCGCTGATTGCGCCATAGCTGAAAGTTCAGCGAGTGACTCTCCTTTGAGTCCAACGGTTACAGCGCCGATTGGAAATACGTCACAGAGGCCCGCCTCTTTACCTAATCGAGCTACCTGCTCAACCACGCCTGCGGTATCTGCAACTGGGAAGGTGTTAGCCATCGCGCTGAGTGCGGTATACCCACCTTTGATTGCTGCCTGGCTGCCGGTGAGAACAGTCTCAGAACTTTCCTTACCCGGTTCACGTAAGTGGGTATGTAGGTCAACAAGACCTGGCAATACCATGGCTCCATCAACATCCATCGCCGGAAGATCAGAAGCAAGAGAGTTGCCAATTCGAGCGATGCGATGTTCGCGAACTTCAATATCTACTGAAATTCCATCACTCATTACCGCGCCCTTTAAAAGAAAATCAGAATCGCTCATACCAAAACCCCCTCGGTCGGAATTGGCGTCCCACCCATAAGGAGATAGAGAACCGCCATTCGGATCAGAACTCCATTAGATACCTGCTCCAAAATTACCGATTTCGGTGAGTCTGCACTCGCCGCAGATATTTCTAATCCACGATTCATGGGACCTGGATGCATGATTATGGCGCTGCTCTTAAGTGCTTTGAGTCGTTGAGTACCGAGGCCAAAATCTCGGGCATACTCGCGCTCGGTCGGGAAGAAAGCATCACTCATCCGCTCACTTTGCACACGTAGCATCATGATCGCATCAAGATTTTCTATCTCGGCGTCGAGACTGTAAGAGATATCGACTGGCCAGCTCCTCGCCCCGATTGGGATCAAGGTGGGCGGGGCGATAAGAACTACCTTCGCTCCGAGAGCAGAAAGGAGAAGAACATTGCTGCGCGCAACTCGGGAGTGCAAGATGTCTCCCACGATTCCAATGCGCAAGCCAGTGAAATCCCGATCGTGCTCTGGGAAGTGCGATCGAATCGTGTAGGCATCCAAGAGAGCCTGAGTAGGATGTTCGTGCATCCCATCACCAGCGTTGACGATATGAGAGTTCACCCAACCCGACTCAGCCAAACGCTGGGCGGATCCAGATGTGGGGTGGCGGATGATCATCAACTCGGCCCCCATCGCCTCGAGTGTTTGCGCAGTATCTTTGAGAGATTCCCCCTTACTCACGCTGGAGCCCTTGGCGGAGAAATTGATGACTTCGGCCGAGAGTCTTTTCGCAGCTGCTTCAAAACTTAGGCGAGTCCTTGTGGAATCTTCAAAAAAGAGGTTCACAACGGTCCGGCCACGTAGCGTTGGAAGTTTTTTAATGGCCCCATCGGTGATCCGCGAGAGCTCCCGAGCGGTATCCAAGAGTTCTAGAGCCTCGTTTTTAGTCAGATCATTGATAGAGAGTAAATGTGGTGAATGCATCAGGCGCTCAGTTCTACCTGGTCGATGCCATCGATCTCCTGCAGTTGCACACGAACACTTTCACGGGCATTGGTTGGAATATTCTTTCCAACATAATCTGCACGAATAGGAAATTCGCGGTGACCTCGATCGATGAGCACGGCTACCTGTACCGTCTTGGGCCGTCCTAACTCTCCTATAGCATCGAGAGCAGCTCTGATCGTTCTGCCCGAATAAAGGACATCATCTACCAGTATCAGGTCTTTGCCCTCTAAACCCTCAGAGGGTATCTGTGTTGGTACTAATGGTCGGGGTGGGCGCAGTCGTAAATCATCGCGGAACATAGTTATATCGAGAACTCCGACAGGCACTGGTTCATCTATTGAGGCGAGGAAACTTCCAATGCGTTGCGCCAGAGTCACCCCGCGCGTTGGGATTCCTAGAAGTACAACTGATTGCAACCCATGATTACGCTCGATAATTTCATGGGCGATACGTCGCAGCGAACGATCAATCTCGCTCTGTTCTAGTACAACACTCATCTACTCTCCTTTGCCGCCTCACAGGACGTCAGTTAAAGGATATGCGGTTGATTCCGCGTGGAAAGCCTACCAGCCCGTCTAGGAGAGTGAGATAACCGACTTGAGCAGGATTACGCGGCCGAGGATGCCGTTGATGTAGGAGGCAGAGTCTTTCGTGGATAGCTCCTGAGCAATTTCCACCGCCTCGGAGACCGCGATCTTGTCATCTAACTCACCCAGCCAGAGGATCTCGTAGAGAGCGATCCGCAAGAGATTGCGATCAATGATGGGCATACGATCCATATCCCAGCCTTCGGCATAAGTATGAATGAGCTCATCTATCTTGAGGCTATGTTCAGCGACGCCGAGAACTAGAGTCCGAACGTATTCCGATTCAGAAATCTCCTCGATGGGGCGTAGATTCAGGAGTTGCGAAGCTACCACTCCCCGCATATCTGCTTCAAAGAGAATGTCGAGTGCACGCTTACGCGCCTTACGTCTAGCGCTCATCTCGAGAACCGCCCCTAAGAATTCGCGCGACCGAGGTATGCGCCGGTGCGAGTATCAACGAGAACCTTCTCATCCTGCTTTATAAACAGTGGCACTTGAATTTGAATTCCAGTTTCGACGGTGGCGGGCTTTGTTCCACCAGAGGAACGATCGCCTTGAAGACCTGGCTCGGTATAAGTAATCGTAAGTTCAACTGAGGCCGGAAGATCGATGTAAAGCGGGGTGCCGNCGTGCACGGCAACGAGCGCCTCCACGTTCTCTAGCATGTAGTTGGCGGCATCTCCCACCACCTCAGGGCTGATCGTGATTTGGTCAAAGTTTTGAGTATCCATAAAGATGAAACCATCGCCATCGCGATAGAGATACTGCATATCGCGCTTCTCTACTTGGGCTATTTCGACTTTGATTCCTGCGTTGAAGGTTCTTTCTACAACCTTTCCACCAGGGACTAACTTCAGTTTGGTGCGTACGAAAGCTGGACCCTTACCGGGCTTCACATGCTGAAATTCAACGACGGTCCAGAGCTTATTTTCAATCTCGAGGGTCATGCCGTTCTTAAGGTCATTTGTAGTAGCCATTAGGGCAGAATACCTGAAGGTTAGATCAACTCTTTCATCGCGATCAGGGCCAAGCGGTAGGAATCAGGGCCAAAACCCCCGATCGTCCCATGAGAAACCCCGGAAATCACCGAGGTGTGGCGAAACTCTTCACGCGCTAGCGGATTACTCAGGTGAACCTCAATGAGGGGCGCAGTTAACATCGCCGCGGCATCGCGAATAGCGTACGAATAATGAGTAAAAGCAGCTGGATTGAAAATGACGGGATTGCGGTTATCTGCAGCCTCGTGGAGCCAGGTGATGATCTCGGACTCAGAATTACTCTGCCTTACCTCAATCTCAATTCCCAGCGAAGTGGCGCTCTTGGTAATGAATTCGCTCAGCTCTGCGAAGTTCATGGTTCCATATATGGTCGAATCGCGCAGATCGAGTCGACCTAAGTTGGCTCCGTTAAGAACTAGGACCTTGGGACTGTTCATAGCAGTATCTTCTCATAGGTCGCTTCCAAGAGGTCGGCGCTGACTGATTCGATCCAATCTGGCTCTCCGGGGCTCCGTAATCCTACGAAACGAATTCGACCATCCCGACTCTTCTTGTCGCCATTCATCAGGGCCAGAAGATCGCTCCAATTGTTTACACCCGGGGCAAGCGTCGTGGGCAGGTGGAACTTCTCCAGCAAACTCTTGAGTCGCACAGTTTCGCCGGGGTCGAACCCCAACATCGCCTCGCTGAGAAGGGCAGCGAAGTGCAGTCCAATGGAAACTGCTTCTCCATGACGTAGCGAGTATTGCGAATTCTTCTCGATGGCGTGGCCAAATGTATGTCCAAAATTTAGGATCTCTCGAAGCTTGCCCTCTTTGAAATCGGAGGAGACAACAGCAGCTTTGACCGCCACGCTCTTGGCTACAAGTTCGAAAGCTTCTTTACGAGCCGCGGCAACGTTTTCAGATTTTTCCAGGAGTTCCACTATCGAAAGGTCGCGGATGTAACCCGTTTTGATAACTTCTGCTAGACCGGCGGAGAAATCTCTATCAGTGAGAGTTTCTAGCCAATGTATATCTGCGCATACAGATCGTGGGGAGTAGAAAGAACCTACAAGATTCTTGCCAGAACCCGTATTGATTCCGGTCTTGCCACCCACCGCTGCATCGACCATCCCGGCGAGCGTCGTGGGAATCGCGTACCAAGCGATGCCTCGAAGCCAGGTTGACGCCACAAAGCCTGCGAGGTCGGTTGTTGCACCGCCGCCGATACCGACAATGGCATCGTTCCGCCCAAACTCCATCTCGCCTAGGAGATCCCACAGGCGTTCAACAGTTGCGTAATTCTTTTGTGCCTCTCCATCTGGAGTGGTGAAGAGGTGACGTGTCGAGCCCTCAACGAGCGACTGCAATTGTGCAGATGAGGCGATGAAGGTAGGGGCGATAATTAAAACTTTATTGTGAGCTGAAAAAACTGAATCGAGAAAGGGGCGCCATTCGTTTCCGATGAGAACGTCATAATTGATCTCAGCGTTTACTGCGACTTTATGCATGATTCAACCCCATGAGAGCGATTATCTCTCGAGCAACTTCATGTGATTTCTTGTTATCAGTGTTGACTTCTGCTGTGGCTAATTTGCGATATATCGGCGCACGATCCTGCAATATTTTTAACCATTGGCTCTTGGGGTCATCGGCAACCAAGGGTCTCTCCCCTTTGGAGCCCATGCGCGAGAGAACATTAGACAGGCCTACCTTGAGGTAAATAACCTGCGCCGGGCTAGTCGCTAAAGCACTTTGTACCTCTTCATCCAAGATTGAGCCCCCGCCCAGTGAGATAACTCCGACATCTGATTGCAGAGCCTTAAGCACGGTGAGTCGTTCAATAGCTCGGAATCCCGATTCACCAGCTGTGGCGAAGATTTCAGCGATGCTCTTGCCCTGTTCTTCAACGATGAGTGAATCTGTATCCACAAAGCCAATCCCTAACTCACGCGCAATGGCCTTGCCCACAGTGCTCTTTCCCGAGCCTGGCGGACCTATAAGTATTGCTTTTTGCATCTACTTGATTTCAAGAGCTTGAATATACGAAAGGAAATTTCGACGCGTCTGGGCAACGCTATCTCCCCCGAACTTCTCGATAACAGCATCTGCCAAAACCAGGGCGCACATCGCTTCTGCCACAATTCCGGCGGCGGGAACGGCGCAGACATCCGATCTTTGGTTGATTGCTTTGGCAGGCTCACCCGTCGCAACATCGATCGTGTCCAATGCGCGCGGTACCGTGGATATCGGCTTCATTGCAGCTCGGACTCTGAGGATCTCTCCGTTAGACATTCCGCCCTCGGTTCCACCCGCACGATCGGTGCGGCGGATAATTTTCCCAGAAGAATCGCGTTCAATTTCGTCATGAGCTACCGAACCGCGACGTTTTGCTGTCGTGAATCCATCACCGATCTCCACTCCTTTGATGGCCTGAATTCCCATCACTGCGCCAGCAAGTCGAGAATCTAAGCGACGGTCCCAATGCGTATGTGAACCTAAACCTGGGGGTAGGTCAAAGGCCAAGACCTCTATCACTCCGCCCAATGTATCTCCAGCCGAATGAGCAGCATCAATTTCGGCGACCATTGCTGCACTCGCACGCGGGTCAAAAGAACGAACTGGATCTGCATCCACAAGATCGCGATCGGAATACGACGGTAGCGGGAAACCCTCTTCGCTTCCTGCGGCCCCGATCGAAAGCACGTGACTCATGATTCGCACGCCCACAGTTTGTTCCAGAAAGGCTCGAGCTACTGCACCGAGAGCAACTCGCGCCGCCGTCTCGCGTGCACTCGCACGCTCCAGAATGGGCCTGGCATCATTAAAATCATATTTTTGCATACCGACTAAATCGGCATGTCCTGGCCGAGGGCGGGTAAGTGGTGCATTACGAGCCAACGCCGCGAGTTCATCGGAGGGAACTGGGTCAGCAGACATGACCTTCTCCCACTTGGGCCATTCAGAGTTGCCAACCTGAATTGCTATTGGTCCCCCTTGGCTCTCTCCGTGACGTATTCCGCCAAGAATGGTGACCTGATCGGCCTCAAAATTCTGGCGCGCTCCCCTGCCATACCCGAGTCGACGACGTCTCAGATCACTATCGATCATCTCGGTTGTAATCTCTACGTGGGAGGGAAGACCTTCCAGAATGGCAGAGAGCGCGGGACCATGTGATTCACCAGCAGTAAGCCATCTCAACATATGCGTATTGTGTCAGAAAGGAGGCCATTGCCGCCTCATCACAGCATCAAACGAGGTGAGATCGCCCCACTTTGAGCAATTGAGTGCGCAGCTTGTCGCGATCGAAGAGCGCTCCAGTGAAAAGCGCTATCTGATCGATCGCCTGTTCCACCAAGAGATCCATGCCATCAATAGTGTGGCTGCCGAGTGCGCGGGCTTTAGCTAATAGTGGAGAGGGATATGGCTTATAGAGAACCTCAAGGAGTGTCGGTACCGTGAACTGCAGGTTATTCGCAATCAAATCCCCCGCTCCCGCTGGAACCGTCGATATCACCAGATCGTAACCCTCGAGTGAGTGATCCATATCGTAGAAATTCAATTGTGATTGGGTGGCCATGGCAGAGAGTAGTTCGCGTCGAGCTGGCGATCGCAGAAGGAAATCGATATTCGTGGCGAGGCCATCGAGGGCGCTAAGAGCGGCTCGCGCCGTGCCTCCGCCACCGATTATTGCAACGTTATCTTTCTTGATCGTCGCGAGGAGGTACGCAAAGGCGGTCCTATCTGTTGACAAAGCCGCAAAGGTATTTCCGCTTCGCAGGAGCGTGTTAGCTGATCGCATACGCAGCGCTGTTGGATCAATATCAAATCCTAAATCCCCGCCAATATCCACGACAGTCTCTTTTAGCGGCATCGTCAAGGAGAAGCCGGTCCATTCTTCTTTAAGTGCAGCAATAAAGAAGGAGCGTGCATTCTCAGGGGCCAGATTGATCGCTTCATAATTTCCAGATACCCCGAGAAACTCGTAAGCGGCGCTATGCAATACGGGAGAGAGACTGTGGCTTATGGGTGAACCTAATACGGCTGCTCTGATCATTTGAATAAGCCAATCGCAACGTTGTGGTTATAAAGCGCGACCCAACCTTCAAAGGTGGTGAAACTATCTGTAAACCTTGTGTCATGGGGCTTGACCGTTATGAAGTAGAGCCAATTTCCCGGCACTGGATTAAGTGCCGCTACGATCGATGTGACAGATGGATTTGAAATCGGTGTCGGAGGCAACCCAGGATGCAGGTATGTATTGTATGGAGAATCAACTTGGGTTGACTTGATACTTAATCCTATTTGGCCACGCAACCCCAAGGCATACTGCACGGTCGAGTTAAGCTGTAAAGGCATACCGATCTTCATGCGATTGTAAATAACACGGGCCACTTTGCCACTATCGGCAGGATCTGACTCAATTTGAATCATGGAGGCCACTGTTAAAACCTGATAAGGAGTGAAGTGCTGGTAACCAGCACTTAATTTCGTGGCAGATACCTCGTCGGCAAAACTCTGCACCATCTTTGTGAGCGCATCATGAGTACTTGTCCCAGGCTGAAATGAATATTGCACAGGAGCGATCTGCCCCTCCAAGGAATTTCGCGGGTTTGGATAGAAAGGAACGATGCCCTTTAGATCGTCCTTCTGTGTGAGTGATGTGATCAGGTGCAATTCTTTTAAAATGTCAGATTGGGTAGAGCCCGGAAGGACATAGATCGAATCGATAATACGCTTTTGGTCTAAAAGTTCGCTGAGCGCCTCATCACTCGGTATAACGCTCTGAATAAGGTGGATCCCCGGGGCGATCCCAACGATGTTGTGCTTGATCATCTTTGATATCACGGTAGCGGCTTTAGCAACGACGTGTTGGGCGGCTAAGTCGTTGGCAATAGCAGTCCCACTCTCTCCTTGCGTTACAACGATGCGAACCGGTGGACCGGGCGTGCCCTTGGGGTAATCAGAGTGAGCGTTGTTGGAGGTGATTCTTACCGCAACCATAGCGAGGAGAATCAAAAGTAAACCGATGAATAGTGAGATGAGATTTCGCTCTTTGCGTCTCTTAATCAAGGTGTCCCGCTATACGTTCTCGATCCAGTGCGCTCTCCAGGATAGCCACCGCAGCCATGGCATCGATCTTTGTTTTGCTCGTCTTTGCGTTATGCCCTGTGCCGCGCAAATTTCTCGCAGCGGAAACCGTAGAGAGACGTTCATCTACAAAGTAGACCGGGGCATCGGTAAGCGTTCGTAATAGGTCGGCAAATTGATGTGCAGCGATAAGAGATGGGCTAGATGCTCCAGAGAGATGTTTAGGTTCACCTACAACGAGATAGATCGGCTCGTACTCGCTAAATAGAGTCTTTAGTTGCGACGCAAGATCGGCATCGGTAGCCAGAAGGGTTGCGATTGGAGAAGCTATCAAGCCTGAGGTATCACTTACCGCCACACCAATTCTTACCTGCCCGTAGTCAAAAGCTAATCGGCGGCCGCTCTTCATCGACTAGTTAGAACCTAGCGCTGCCTTTAACCCTGCAATTGCAGCAGGAATCTTCGTAGCATCACTGCCGCCACCTTGAGCGAAATCGTCTTTCCCTCCACCGCCTCCACCGAGGATGACCGATCCAGCTTTTACCAGCTGACCAGCTTTAGCACCCGATGACGCTGCCTGAGGTGAAACGGCTACTACTAGTACAACTCGATCATCTACAACAGAGAGTAGCCCAACAACGGCATAAGGATCTCTGTTACGTAAATCCAGAGACATAACACGTAAGTCATCAGCAGAGATTCCATCTGCTACCTGTACCAAGAGAACCTTAAATGCTCCTACGCTCTCAAAATTCTTAACAAGATCGTTGATAGATGCCATCGCCTGCGCTGATTTGAAGGTTGCTAATTCTTTTTCAATCACCTTAACTTTATTAACGAGCTCTGAAATCCGCTCAGGTAGCTCTTCAACGCGAGCACCTTTGATAATCTCGGTGAGTGAATTAAGGAGAAGGTGCTCTCGAGCCAAATAAGAGAATGCATCGGCTCCGACGAGAGCTTCAACGCGTCGAACCCCAGCCCCAATCGAAGATTCATTGAGCAACTTCACAACACCTAGTTCGGCAGAAGAATGGACGTGGGTTCCTCCACATAACTCTTTAGCCCAGTCTCCAACGCTTACGACTCGAACGACATCGCCATATTTCTCGCCGAAGAGCGCCATCGCGCCAATCTCCTTCGCCTTCGCCTGGCTCATCTCTTCTGCCGTAACTTCCAAATTTTCAATGAGAAGAGAGTTGACTCGAGCTTCGACATCGTTAAGAACGCTGGCCGGCACTGCGCCATTAGCGGGGAAATCAAACCTAAAACGCCCTGGTGCATTCTCTGAGCCAGCCTGAGTTGCGCTTTCCCCCAGAGCTTCACGGAAGGCCTTGTGCACCATGTGAGTCGCGGTATGAGCGCGCGAGATTGCCTTGCGTCGCCCCTGATCAATCTGAGCAAATATCTGTTGGTCTACTTTCACCGAACCCGACACAATAGTTCCGCGATGAACATATAACCCAGGTACTGGTGATTGCACATCATCTATCTCGATGCGGCTCCCATCTGAGAGCGTCAAGATCCCACCATCTGCGAGCTGCCCTCCCCCTTCGGCGTAAAAGGGGGTACGGTCTAAAATGATTTCAACATCGCCCTCATGAACCTCATGGACGCTAGCCCCATCAACCATGATTGCGCGAACATTCCCTTCGCCTTCGAGGCGTTGGTAACCGATGAATTCAGTCTTACCTTTGCTATCCACGATCTTGCGATACTCGGAGAGATCAGTATGCCCGCTCTTCTTAGCCCTTGCATCGGCTTTAGCGCGATCCTTCTGCTCTTTCATGAGACGACGGAAGCCATCTTCATCGACCTTCAACCCAGTTTCAGCAGCCATCTCCAAAGTTAGATCAAACGGGAAGCCATATGTATCATGAAGTTTAAATGCGGTATCGCCAGTCAAAGTGGCGCTCTTGGAACTCTTTGCATCTACTGACGCTAAATCGAAGATCTGTGTTCCGCTCCTGAGCGTTGATAAGAATGAATCTTCTTCCGCTTCAGTGACCTCGACGAGTCGAGCACTCTTCTCGATGAGTTCGGGATATTGAGGTGACATGGCGCCGATTGCTGCCATTAATAATTCTTTAGAGTTGTGATCAGGTGCTCCCAGGATCCGCATGTTGCGAATAGTTCTGCGCATCATTCGTCGCAGGACGTAGCCCCGTCCCTCATTTCCTGGCAAAACTCCATCGCCGATAAGCATCATCGATGTACGGGCGTGGTCGGCGACCACTCGAAGAGAAACATCGCTCTTGGCATCTTTGCCATATGTAACACCGGCCAGCTCGGATGCCTTCGAAAGAATCTGCATCGTCGTGTCGATCTCGTAAATATTTTCTACACCCTGTAGCAGAGCAGCGGTACGTTCTAAGCCAAGACCAGTGTCAATATTCTTAGCTGGAAGTTCTCCAATAATTGGATAATCATCCTTCGAGCCGCCATCGGCACGGATATTTTGCATGAAGACCAGATTCCAGACTTCAAGGTAACGGTCTTCATCGGCTATTGGGCCGCCTTCGCGACCATATGCCGGTCCACGGTCGTAATAAATCTCCGAGCATGGACCACACGGCCCAGCAACGCCCATCGACCAGAAATTATCTGCCATGCCGCGACGCTGAATTCGCTCAAGTGGAACGCCAACCTTCTTATGCCAAATATCTGCAGCCTCGTCGTCATTAAGATAAACGGTGACCCAGAGTTTCTCCTCTGGAAAACCAAATCCACCGGCGCTGATTGGTTTTGTTAAAAGCTCCCAAGCCATCGTAATGGCACCCTCTTTGAAGTAATCCCCGAAAGAGAAATTGCCGCACATTTGAAAGAATGAAGCATGTCGAGTGGTCTTACCCACCTCATCGATATCTAAAGTACGTACACATTTCTGAACCGATGTGGCACGAGCGAATGGAGCCTTTACTTCACCGAGGAAGTAAGGCTTAAATGGAACCATTCCAGCATTTACCAGGAGAAGGTTTGGATCATCAGCGATCAGCGATGCGGATGGCACGACGGTATGTTTCAGCCCCAGGGCATTGTCGGACTCGAAGAAGCGCAGCCATCGCACTCTAATTTCTGCAGATTCCACCGACTACTCGTGCTCCCGATCGGAACGGGAAAATTTCTTACCAGCGAAGGCTCCTACAAGAGTTCCAATCACCTTTAGAAAACCAGAATTCTTCTCAACCAACGAGGTGATAGATCCAGTCACCTTCTCGGTGAAATTCTCAGCAGTTGAAACGATGCGATTAACGCTCTTGATGGTCTTCTGAACTTCGTCGATTAAATTACCGACGCGAATGATCGCATAGCCCAGAGCAAAGGCAATCACCAATAGCGAACAAGCCGCAATGATTGTTGCTATTCCTCCAGGACCCATGCGTATTAGCCTACCTGAACTTCAGGCGTAGAGCGCTAAATTAATCTTTTTCGGGTACGAAGTCGACGGCAGCCTCTTTCCTTTGTGCCGGGGTAATAGGCGTTGGGGCGCCAGTTAGCGGATCTCCGCCACTTGCCGTCTTCGGAAAGGCAATGACTTCGCGAATGGAGTCAGCTCCCGTAAGAAGAGCGCAGAGTCGATCCATTCCTAGGGCGATGCCGCCATGGGGAGGCGGGCCGTAATTGAAGGCTTCGAGCAGAAAGCCGAACTTGCTCTTGGCCTCTTCGGGAGTTAGTCCGATCACATCGAAGACGCGTTGCTGCATCTCACGTTTGTGGATACGGATCGATCCACCACCGATCTCATTGCCATTGAGGACAATGTCATACGCGTAGGCAAGTGCATTGCCAGGATCCTTATCGAAAGTATCGGCAAATTCGGGCTTCGGACCGGTAAATGGATGGTGAACCGCGGTCCAACCTGCATCTGGATTATCCGCGTCAACTGGTTCAAACATCGGCGCATCAACGACCCAGAGGAACTCCCAGGTGTTAGGCGCAATAAGAGCACAACGCTGGGCGATCTCTAGACGGACTGCGCCAAGTAGCGCTTGCGAGGAACTCTTGTTTCCCGCGGCAAAGAAGATCGCATCTCCTGGCGCAGCTCCAACATGAGCAGCTATGCCGGCAGCCTCCGCTTCGGAAAGGTTCTTGGCAACAGGTCCTGCCAGAGTTCCATCCTCTTGCACCAAAATATATGCCAACCCTTTGGCTCCTCGAGCCTTGGCCCAATCCTGCCAGCCATCTAGCTCGCGACGCGGCGAACTGGCCCCACCGGGCATGACAACTGCGCCAACGTAATCCGCTTGGAAGACGCGGAAGGTGGTATCAGCGAAGAATTCTTTTACATCAACGAGCTCTAGTCCAAAGCGGAGATCTGGCTTGTCAGATCCGTAACGACGCATCGCCTCTGCATACGTCATACGTGGGATAGGCCGTGGAATGTGGTAACCCACGGTCTTATTGAAAACCTCTTCTAAAATCTCTTCTGCGACCCGCAAGATATCCTCTTGGTCCACGAAGGACATCTCAATATCTAATTGGGTAAATTCTGGTTGCCGATCGGCGCGAAAGTCCTCGTCCCGGAAACAGCGGGCAATTTGATAATAACGTTCCATTCCAGCGACCATAAGTAGTTGCTTGAACAATTGTGGAGATTGAGGCAGCGCATACCAGCTTCCTGGCTGTAGACGAACTGGAACCAAGAAGTCGCGCGCTCCCTCGGGGGTTGAGCGCGTTAAATAAGGGGTTTCAATCTCTAGAAAATCCAGGCCATCCATTACCGTGCGAATGGTAGAAGTCACGCGAGAGCGCAGACGTAGATTCTTTGCTGGGCCTTCCCTGCGCAAATCTAAGTAGCGATATTTCAGACGAATCTCTTCACTAATGTTGGAGACATCTCCGCTATCAACAGGAAAGGGAAGAGCCGCTGCCTCGCTCAGCACTTCAAGTTTCTGGCAATCGATTTCGATAGCACCGGTGGCAATATTTGGATTCTCATTGCCCTCGGGGCGGACTCTGACCACTCCTGTGATAAGAACACACCATTCAGCTCGTAGCGCTCCAGCGATCTCGTCCTTGATGACGACTTGTACCGCTCCAGATGCATCACGCAGATCGATGAACGCCACCCCGCCGTGATCACGGCGACGCGCAACCCATCCCGCTAATACGACAGTAGAACCTACATCGGACTTTGAAAGTGAACCAGCATCGTGTGTGCGTAACATATTAAGGGCGCTCTCCAAGGTTTGCGATACGTTCGATTAATTCATTGGCTAATTCTCTAAGAGTAACCGAACTGGTTGCCCCCAATTTCATCTCTTTGAGCGAGACTACCCCCGAAGAGATTTCATCAGCCCCGAGGACTATTGAAAACTTGGCGCCGCTCTTATCTGCAGATTTCATTGCTCCTTTGAGAGCCTTATCTCCGAAAGCTAGGTCTACTCGAATCCCCCGCTCTCGCAACTCCTCGGCTATTCCAAGAGCGGCATCCCCCGTACCTAGCGGAACGATGTAGAGATCTAGCCCTAGCCCATCTGGTAGCGATAGGCCTTCAGCTTCGCGAGCAAGCAGCACTCGGTCGATGCCGAGACCAAAGCCGATCCCTGAGAGCTCCTGCCCACCTAGCTGCGCCATTAAGCCGTCATAACGGCCTCCGCCACCTATACCCGATTGTGCTCCAAGATCGTTGTGCACGAATTCAAAAGCTGTCCCGGTGTAATAGTCCAAGCCTCTTACCATTCGAGTATTGACCACGAAATCTATTCCAAGTGCTTCTAGCATTTCTCGCACCTTGGCAAAATCTGCCGCGCTTTCGGAGGTTAAATAATCCATCAAGACCGGCGCCTTACTCATCGCCTCTTTTATCTCCGGCCGCTTGTCATCAAAGAGTCGCAGTGGATTTATTGCAGCTCGTGCGCTTGTCTCTTCATCAAGTGCGATGCTGGATATAAATTTTCGAAGGTCGGTGAGGTAGTTCTCTCTCGTTAAGGAATCACCGAGAGAGGTTATTTCAAGGCGATAGTTGCGCAAACCCAACTGTCGGAATGCACGTTCAGCTACCGCAATCACCTCAACATCAATTCTGGGATCGGAAACCCCGATCGCCTCGATGCCGACCTGGTAGAACTGGCGATAGCGACCTGCCTGAGGGCGCTCTGCTCGGAAAAATGCCCCAGAGTAATAGACCTTTACTGGCAATTGTCCGCGATCTAGGTTGTGCTCAATGACAGCGCGCACCACACCCGCAGTTCCTTCAGGTCGCAATGTGATCGAGCGTCCCCCACGATCTTCGAAGGTATACATCTCTTTGCGGACTACATCAGTCGACTCTCCTACTCCGCGGGTGAAGAGCTCGGTATCTTCGAAAACTGGAAGCTCCATTAACTGGTATCCGGCAACTACAGCTGAATCGATAAGCACATTCCGCACATAATCAAAGTGTGATGAGCGATCAGGGACGTACTCGCTAACCCCTTTAGGTGCTTGGAACTTCGCCATTAGTCGGAACTCCTTAAATATCGCTCTTGCAAATAGTCGTTGTTCTTCCGCTCTCGGCCAATTGTAGTTTCTGGGCCATGACCTGGGAGCACAATTAGTTCGTCATTGAGTGGAAGTATCACGTTACGTAACGTTTTCTTCATATCGCTGCTCGAACCCAGGCGGAAAGAGGTGTTCCCAATAGAATTTTGGAAGAGAACATCCCCGCTTATCAAATATTCATCGTTGACCACGAATACTGTGGAGCCCGGTGTGTGCCCCGGGGCATGGCGAGCGGTCAAAGTGAACCCCGCGATATCAACGACCGTGCCATCTTTCAACTCTCTAACATCACTGGGTTCGTTAAAGGTGGTGACACCCATCGCCTCCAAAATCGCTGTCGTCGGTCCTCCAGGAGTCAATATCCCTTCTGGGTTACCCAAGAACTCGCGATCTTTTGGATGTATATATGTTGCTACGCCGTAGCGTTCATCGAAGGCGTGTACTGAAAAGGTATGGTCCAAATGCCCATGAGTAACGATGGTGGCGATGGGCTTGAGGTTGTGTCGCGCGATGACATCGCTTATCTCCCCGACTAGATCTGGAATCGCTATGCCGGGGTCGACGATAAAGCACTCCGAATTCTTGCCGGGAGCAAAGATCCAACAATTTGTCGCAAAATACTGGGCTCGAACCACCTCAAGAATCACTCAACTGCCCTACTTTTCGCCGCCCTGGGGTACCAATTTTCCCAGGTAGAGGCTTTAAGGGTACCGTTAAGCCCTGATTAAACCTGATCAGAGGGCTAAACCCGCAGCAAGGTGGGCTTAGTCAGAACCATCCGATAACGGAAAGCGCCCTTCCTGGGTCGACCCAGCGAGAGTGCTCGACGCGCAACCTAAGGAGTATGTCATGACAGTTCCAGAGAATCTCAGTGCAGCATCAGCTTTGATCGGCGATCCAGCAAAATTTGGTCGCGTGGGTGATGATGGAACAGTTTACGTAACCACTCCAGAAGGGGAACGCGCAGTCGGCTCATACCCTGGCAAGAGCGCTGAAGAAGCCCTCGCATATTTCGTCAGAAAATTCGAATCACTAGCATCAGAAGTCGCACTTCTAGCAGCTCGCATCAAAAGTGGAGCTATGGTTCCGAGCGATGCACATGCGGCTGTCACAAAATTAAAGGAACAGATTCTCAACCTCAATGGAGTGGGAGATCTGGCAACTCTCGCGAAATCTGTTGACCAAATTCCTGAACTCATTGAAGGACACAAGGCTGCCTATGAGGCTCGCAAGGCTGTAGAGAACGCGGCGAAGGAAGCCAAACGCGCTGAAGCTACTGAGATCAAAGAGAAATTGGTTATCGAAGCGGAATCTCTCGCTCTCTCCGAAAGTTGGAAATCCACGGGAGATCGTTTGAAAACTCTCCTCGATGAATGGAAGGCCGCTCCCCGTCTAGATAAGAAGGCGGATGCCGATCTCTGGAAGCGTTTCTCCAGTGCGCGAAATAAGTTTGATAAGCGCCGACGTACCCATTTTGCCCAACTCGAGAGTCAGACCGCACTTGTCACGCAGTCAAAGGCTGCAATCATCGAAGAGGCCAAGAAGTTGGCCACCTCGAAGGAATGGCTTGCAACCGCTAACCGGTTCAAAGAGCTTATGGATGCCTGGAAGGCAGCTGGCCGCGGCAAAAAGACAGTGGATACCCGACTCTGGGATGAATTTAAAGCAGCACAAGATGCCTTCTTCGCCGCTAAGAAAGCTGATCTAGAGAAGCGCCAAGGAACCATGGCCGCTAACCTCGCCAAGCGTGAAGAGTTGATTGCGCAATTTGAGGCTTTGTTGCCTGTGAGTGATATTAAATCCGCCCGTCACAAATTCCATGATCTTCAGGAAAAATGGGAGCGCATTGGTATGACGGAACGAACAAAGCGAGCCGCCTTGGAAGCGCGACTTGAGAAGGTACAGAGCGAGATTGATTCCCTCCACGAGGAGGTCTCTCGTCGAAGTGATCCAACGGCGATCGCGCATGCAAACACGGTCGTACAAGGACTGCTTGATGCGATTGCAAATTATGAGAAGCAGGCTGCCAAAGCTGAAGCCGCCGGACAGGCTGCCAAAGCACTCGTTGCTCGCGAAGCCGCCGCGGCTCGTAAATCATGGCTCGCCGAAGCTCAAAAGGGTCTGGCTGACTTTAAGAAGTAATAATCAGTTATTAGTCACGCGATAAACGTCGTAGACACCTGCGACGTTGCGAACCGCCGATAAGACGGTATCGAGATGGAGCGCATCTGCCATCTCGAAGGTGAATCGGGATAGTGCGACGCGATCTTTACTGGTGCTAACGGCGGCATTCAAAATATTTACATGTTGATCTGAAAGTGTTCGAGTTATATCAGAGAGCAACCCCGAACGATCAAGTGCTTCTACCTGGATGTTGACGAGGAAGAGCGCACGTGCGCTGTTATTCCATTTAACCTCGACGATGCGATCGCCCTGGTGCTCTTTAAGATCGTTGACATTAATGCAGTCGGCTCGGTGCACGCTGACGCCACTACCCTTCGTAACGAAGCCAGTGATCTCATCACCAGGAACTGGGGTGCAGCATCGAGCCAATTTCACGAGAAGATCCCCGGCTCCTTCGACATCAACCCCCGATGAGTTTCTCTTTGAAACGGTGGGACGTCGGAAGAGGTGATCGATATTATCTTCCGCACCTTCGGGATCATTTCCCAACTGATGCGATAGCTTTTCAATAATAGAGGCAGCAGAGACGTGACCATTGCCAACAGATGCGTAAAGAGCTTCTATATCCGGGAAATGTAAGTCATGAGCAAGTTCAAGTATTGCCTGGCCCGCCAATATTTTCTGTAAAGGTAACCCTGCCTTGCGCATCTGACGAGCGATAGATTCTTGGCCGGCCTCGATCGCCTCCTCTTTGCGCTCTTTCGAGAACCAAGCTTTGATTTTAGATCGGGCGCGCGGAGATTTTACAAAGTTAAGCCAATCTCTACTTGGGGCAGCATTCAAACTCTTATTTGTCACGATATCGACAACGTCGCCGTTTGAGAGCGCCGACTCCAATGGGATCAATTTTCCATTAACCTTTGCGCCTACACACCTATTGCCAACTTCGGTATGTACGGCATACGCAAAATCGACCGGGGTTGAGCCAGCAGGTAGCGCAACTACGCTCCCTTTAGGGGTGAAGACAAAGACTTCTGGGGTACGCAGGTCGTAGCGCAAAGTATCGAGAAAATCGCTGACATCTTCGCTCTCTTGCTGCCATTCATGTAATTGCTTGAGCCATATAACCCCTGGATCATTATCGGCACTCTTAACCCCCTTCGATTTATATTTCCAGTGGGCAGCGATACCAAATTCTGCACGGGCATGCATATCGGCAGTTCGGATCTGAATCTCCACCGCTTTGCCATTGGGACCAATCACCGTGGTGTGCAGGGATTGATACAGGTTAAACTTGGGCATTGCGATGTAATCTTTAAAACGTCCAGGAATAGGACTCCAACGCGCGTGTATGGCACCCAGGACGGCGTAGCAATCTCGAACGTCATCGACAATCACTCGGATGCCGACCAGATCGTAAATTTCGCCAAATTCCCGTCCACGTACAATCATCTTTTGAAAGACGCTGTACAAATGTTTTTGGCGCCCTTTAATAGTTGCTTTTATTCCCTCAGCGGCCAAGTCTCGCTGAATTTGATCCGTCACCTCGGAGGTGAATTTCTCGCGTAGCGGTTGCCTCTCGCTGACCAGTCTTTCAATCTCCTCGTATTTCTTGGGCTCCAACACTTTAAAGGAGAGATCTTCTAACTCCCACTTAATGGCATTCATGCCAAGGCGATGAGCCAAGGGTGCATAAATGTCTAAAGTTTCGCGCGCTTTGCGGGTGGCGCTTTCGGAGGAGACAAATTGCCAGGTGCGGGCGTTGTGCAGTCGATCCGCCAACTTGATCACCAGAACTCGAATATCCTTAGACATCGCGACGACCATTTTGCGTAACGTCTCGGCCTCTGCCGTCGGACCGTAGGTCAACTTATCTAACTTGGTAACGCCATCTACCAGTTCAGCTACTTCGTCACCGAAATCGCTGCGTAACGTCTCCAGCGAGTATGGGGTGTCTTCAACCGTGTCGTGAAGCAACGCGGCGGTGATAGTCGCCTGATCCATGCCCAGCTCGGCCAGAATTTCCGCTACAGCCACGGGGTGAGTTATATAGGGCTCCCCCGATTTTCGAACTTGACCGGCATGAGCGAGACTGGCTACATCAAATGCGCGCTCTAATTCGGCGCTTTTAAACTCGGGAAGATTGGCGGTAAGAGTCTGGGCAAGAGGAGCTAAAAGCGTGTTCATCGCTTATCACTCCCCTCAATGGTATTTAGCGACGGCTTCTGCGCTTGGGTTGATTGCGAGGACCGCGATCGCGGTTCTCCTTTGAGTGCGTAGAAGTAACAATATTAGATGTATCGGCGACTCCGGCGATTACTACAACATCTCCAGGAACCTGGGGTCCACGTTGTGCTACACGCTTTGCCAATGCCTTCATGGCTGGCTCGCGCTCACGCAAAGTAGCCAAGATAGGTGTTGCGATGAAGATCGATGAATAGGTTCCGGTAGCCAGACCAATAAAGAGGGCGAGCGAGAGATCTTTCAAAGTTCCTGCACCGAGCAGACCAGCGCCAACGAAGAGAATCGATGCTACTGGAAGGAGAGCGATCAATGAGGTATTAAACGAACGCACTAACGTTTGATTAACTGCGAGGTTGGCAGCCTGAGAATAGGTGTACTTACCCGTGCTTGTGATCGAACGGGTGTTCTCTCGAACCTTGTCGAAGACGACGACAGTGTCATATAGGGAGTAACCCAGAATGGTTAGAAATCCAATGACGGTCGCAGGTGTGACATCGAAGCCAACAAGAGCATAGATACCAACAGTGATAAATATGTCGTGTAATACGGCAACAATTGCTGCTTGCGCCATTTTGGGTTCAAAGGCTAGCCCTAGGTAGAGCAGGATGACCAGCAAGAAACCGATCAGAGCTTGAATCGCCTTATGGGTAATGTCTTTACCCCATGAAGGGCCGATGCTCATGACGTTGATATTGCCAATAGCGACTTTGAAATCCTTCACTATTGCAGTTTCAACAGCGTCGTTCTGTGCATTTGTCAAAGACTTCGTAGTGATTTGGATCTTGTCGGTTCCGATCTTCTGAACAATCGTCTCAGAGGTAATTCCACTATCAGTTATTGCCTGCTGTCCCATTGCAATTGTTGCACCAGGAGAGGTCAACGTAAATTGTGAGCCGCCCTTAAATTCGATACCCAGCTTAAGACCTTGCACGCTAAGTGAGATCGCGGCGATCAGAATCACTATTCCAGAAAGTGCATAGAAGCCACGGCGATTACCGATGATATTGAAGGACTTTTCGCCGCGATAAAGGCGACCACCCATTCCGGATAAACGTGACATTTAAGCGACGTCCTTTCTTGTGACAACACCCAAGCTTTTAGCAGAGAATCCAGAGAGTGGATGTCCACTCGAATAAAAATTCACCCGTGCCAGCAGTGTTACTAGTGGCTTGGTGAAGAAGAAGACCACGAGGAGATCCACGATGGTTGTCAGTCCAAGAGTGAATGCGAATCCGCGTACATCACCTACTGCGAAGAAGTAGAGAAGCGCAGAGGCAATCAAGGAGACCGAGTCGGCCACAATGATCGTACGCTTTGCCCGCGTCCAACCCGTGTCAACGGCCGTTCGGAGCGATCGACCATCTCTCACCTCATCGCGCAAGCGCTCAAAGTAGACGATAAATGAGTCCGCGGTGATACCGATAGAGACGATAGCACCAGCGATTCCAGCCAACGATAGGGAGAATCCGATCCACTTACCCAAGAGCAAGAAGAGGAGATAAGTGATTCCGCCAGCTATGGATAGCGAACCAACGCTGACAACTCCAAGCCCGCGGTAATAGAAGACGGAGTAGAGAACTACCAGGAGCAAACCAAGCAGACCGGCCAGCAGTCCATCATGCAATTGGTTAGCGCCAAGTGTTGGAGAAACTTGCTCCACATTTCCCCGATCGAAGGCGAGTGGAAGTGCACCGTATTTGAGTACGTTCGCGAGATCCGAAGCTTGAACCTGAGTGAAGTTTCCGGTGATCTGTGCATTTCCGCCTGTAATCGCCTGATTGATCTGTGGGGATGTGTAGACCAATCCATCGAGAACAACGGCTACCTGATTCTGCGGAGAAGGTAACTTTGTAACGCGGGTAGTAATTGCCCCGAACTTGGTTGTTCCAGACCCGGTGAAGTTCAGAAGAACCATCCAACCATTTCCATTTGTCTGATCGAGGTTTGCACTCGCTGAAGCCACATCGGTTCCGACTAATTCTGCTGGTCCAAGAATGTACTTGCCGCTTCCATCACGATTACAAGCAACCAATGGCGCACTTGGATCATCAATGTTTCCACCTTGACGATTTGCCGCCTTGGTGCAATCCAAGAGACCGAACTTTGCATTCAGGTCTGCAGTCACTCCCGTAGGAAAGGTTGGATTTACCGCTGCTGGTGTTGAGGCCTTTGGAGTAGGCGTCGCCTTAGCTCCTGGCTTTGGGACAGTAACTTTCGTGGTTGAAGTTGTTGAAGTAGATGTCGTCTTCGCGCTAGCTGCACCCACGGCATAGACCTGGCGAAAGCGAAGCTCCGCAGTTTGCCCGACTAGATCGACAATCCGAGTTCCGGTATCGCCGGGTACTGAAATAACGATCTGTTGATTATTTCCAGTTCCTTGCGCTGTCACTTGGCTCTCGGCTACGCCAAGAGAGTTGACGCGTTGGCGAATGATCGCGACTGCTTGGGCGATCGCCGCCGAAGAGACATTTCCACCCTTAGCAACGCGAGGTTGCAGGGTAACGCTGGTTCCTCCGCGAAGGTCTAGCCCAAGCTTTACCTTGTCGTTCTGGATCAAGGCCAGAGCGGTAAAGGCGACCAAAATAATGGCCAAGATGGCAAGGGTTCGTCCGGGCTTCGCCTGGGACTTAATGGATTTGGAAATGTTGGCAGACATAAGACGCAAGTCTAGGCATCAAGCGGTGGCATGTCGAAAATGCCGAGCTCTGCCTGCGGTGGTGTTAGACCCAGGTGGGCCCATCCAGAAGCGGTAGCCATCCTCCCGCGCGGGGTACGCGCCAAAAGCCCTTTGCGCAGCAAAAATGGCTCGGCTAGGCCTTCTAAGGTCTCAGCCTCTTCGCCCATCGACATCGCCAAGGTTGTCAGACCTACTGGCCCACCGTTGAACTTCTTGATGAGTATCTCTAACAAAGTTCGATCGAGGCGATCTAATCCAATTAAATCCACCTCATACATCTCTAAGGCCGCTTGCGCTGCTGCTAGATCAATCTCGCCATTTCCGTGGACTTCGGCATAGTCGCGGACTCTGCGAAGCAGGCGATTTGCAACGCGTGGGGTACCGCGCGAGCGAGTGCCGATCTCGGTGACCGCATCCTCGTCGATGGGAACCTGGATCAACGCTGCGCTTCGTCGGACAATTGTGGAGAGTTCGCTCTCTGCATAAAAATCCAACTGCGCGGTGAAGCCAAAGCGATCTCGCAATGGGCTAGGCAACAAGCCTGCGCGCGTTGTAGCACCGATGAGGGTGAAGTGCGGCAGCGTGAGCGGAATTGCGGTAGCGCCCGCTCCCTTGCCAACGACAACATCCACTCGGAAATCTTCCATGGCCATATACAGCAACTCTTCGGCAGGGCGAGACATTCGGTGAATCTCATCGAGAAAGAGAATCTCACCTTCTACTAGCGAGGAGAGGATAGAGGCCAAATCCCCCGCATGCTGAATGGCGGGGCCGCTGGTGATCCTGATCGGAGCGCCCATCTCCGTGGCAATGATCATCGCGAGAGTTGTCTTACCCAAACCTGGAGGCCCCGAAAGCAAGATGTGATCTGCTGGTGTCTTGCGAGAGCGAGCAGCTGTGAGCAGGAGATTGATCTGTGCCGCAACCCGTTGCTGCCCAACGAACTCGCCTAAATTCTTGGGGCGAAGAGCTAGTTCTTGAACGCGCTCTGCATCGTCGGAATAATCACTCACAAGAGATTCGTTCATCGCTACATCCCGCCCGAAAGCGCGGCACGGAGCAAGTCGCCTATGGGTTCCGCTGCAACATCTTTATATTGTGCTGAGAGTTGATCAATTCGATCTTGCGTCTCACGGGCAGTGAAACCAAGTCCAATGAGTGCACTCGTAATCTGATCGCGCCAACTACCTAGAGTCGCCATCTCCCCCACTTCAAAATTATCAACCTTCTCACGTAATTCCAGAACGAGTCGCTGCGCTCCCTTCTTGCCCAAGCCGGGGATCCGCTCCAAAATCTCTGTCTGCTCGTTTTTGATAGCGCTTACGATTTCAGCGGTCTCATAAATATTGAGCGCGGACTGTGCAACTTTCGGCCCGATCCCGGTGACAGTCTGGAGTAGTTCAAATATCTCACGGGCGGCATGGCTCTCAAAACCGTAGAGAGTGAGGGCATCTTCACGTACAACTAAGACGGTCTGCAAAGATGTAGTGGTTCCAACGGTAAAGGTAGCGGCGATACGCGGAGATACATTGACCAGCAAGCCAACGCCGCCAACTTCGACAACAACGTTTCCAGAGCGCACTGACTTGATGGTTCCGGTAAGAGAAGCGATCACTTCTTTACCGCCTTTGCCTCGCGAGCACGCAATCGCTCTTTTTCGTTCGCTAAAGCTATCTGCATTTTAGAATCTCCTACCCCTCGCCAGTGGTGGCAGATGGCAAGAGCCAGAGCATCTGTGCTGTCCACCGGCTTGGGAATCGAATCTAAGCGAAGCAACTTTTGAACCATCATCGCCACTTGCTTCTTATCTGCACGACCAGAACCAGTCACAGCAGCCTTCACCTCGGAAGGCGTATGCATTGCAACAGGGATGCCAGCTTTAGCGGCAAGAAGGAGCGCTACTCCAGCGGCTTGACCCGTCGCCATAGCGGTGCGAACGTTGAGTTGCGAGAAGACTCTTTCCACGGCAATCACATCTGGGTTAGCGCGAATTATCCACTCCGAAATCTGCACTTCTAGTTCCAACAAACGTGCCTCTAACGGAGCGTCCACCGTGGTGCGGATTATCCCTACATCAACCATGGTAAGGATCTGAGAGCCATTGCTTTCGACAACGCCCAGGCCACAGCGGGTTAAACCCGGATCGATCCCCAGCACTCTCATGCAGGTAAGCCTATTCGCCGATGCTAGCCATTACCTCGTCAGACACATCAAAGTTGCCATACACGTTCTGTACATCGTCTAGCTCCTCAATAGCATCTATGAGGTCAAAGACCTTTGTAGCCGTTTGCGCATCCAGAGGAACAGATAGTGTGGGAAGGAATGAAGTATCTGCCGATTCATAATCAAGACCTGCAACCTGCAAGGCAGTGCGCACCGCTACTAAGTCGCTTGGCTCGGAAACGATTTCAAAGGAGTCACCCAAATCATTGACTTCTTCACAACCAGCATCGAGCACCACTTCTAGAATCCGATCTTCGGTCACCCCTGCAACTTTATTGACGAGAACTACGCCTTTTCGGTTGAACAAATAAGAGACCGACCCAGGATCTGCCATCGTCCCACCATTGCGCGTCACTGCTACCCGCACTTCAGAGGCGGCACGATTTCGGCTATCAGTGAGGCACTCGATCATGAGTGCAACTCCGCCCGGTGCATAGCCTTCATACATAATGGTCTGCCAATCGGCACCACCAGACTCCAAACCACCACCACGCTTTACCGCCCGATCAATATTATCGGCGGGCATGGAGTTCTTCTTAGCCTTTGCGATAGCGTCAAAGAGGGTTGGATTACCTTCGATATCGGGCCCACCATTACGCGCCGCGATCTCAATCGCCTTGATCAGTTTTGCAAAATTCTTAGCACGGCGGGAGTCGATGATCGCCTTCTTGTGCTTTGTCGTTGCCCACTTGGAATGGCCTGACATTTAACTCACCAACCTTGCTCTCGCGAATATAAGTTATCGCGCAGTGTTACGCGATAACCGCCTTGCAAATGCTCTCGATAAAGTATCGATGAACCCGATTATCCCCCGTTATTTCCGGGTGGAATGAGGTCGCAAGCAAGTTCCCTTGCTGGACCGCAACAGGGTGCAATTCTCCATCAATTTCCACAGAAGCCAAAACTTCGACACCCGATCCGACCGCTTCGACCCATGGAGCCCGAATAAAAATTGCACGTATCGCAGGTGCGGTAATTCCCGCCATGCTCAAGTCGACCTCAAATGAATCCACCTGGCGCCCAAAAGCATTCCTTCGCACTGTGATATCGATGCCGCCAAAGCTCTCCTGGCCCTCCATGGCGCCTTCAATCCGATCGGCAAGCAGAATCATCCCAGCACACGAACCATACGTAGGCATACCAGCGTGAATTCTTTCTACGATGCGATCAAAGAGCCCAAAGGTCCGGGCCAGCTTGGCGATCGTTGTTGATTCCCCGCCAGGAAGCACTAAGGCATCGATCGCATTAATCTCTTCGAGGGTTTTAACGGCTATTGCATCCACGCCGCACTCTGCCAAGGCATAGAGATGCTCGCGAAAATCGCCTTGCAGCGCTAGAACTCCAACCAGCATTGAAAGTGGGCGGTCTTACCAGCCGCGCTCAGCCAAACGATGTGGAACTGGAATATCTGCAACGTTGATGCCTACCATGGCATCTCCCAGCCCGCGAGATACATCAGCAATAACCTTTGCATCGGTAAAATAAGTCACAGCCTTCACGCAAGCGCTCGCGCGTGCCGCAGGATTGCCAGACTTAAAGATTCCAGAACCAACAAATACTCCATCTGCCCCGAGCTGCATCATCATCGCAGCGTCAGCAGGCGTTGCAATTCCACCCGCAGTGAAGAGCACGACAGGAAGCTTTCCGCTTTGAGCTACTTCTTTAACCAAATCATATGGAGCAGATAGCTCTTTCGCGGCGACATACAGTTCATCTTCGCGCATATTGGAGAGGCGACGAATCTCTTGCGAGATCTTGCGCATATGAGTAGTTGCGTTTGAAACATCTCCGGTACCGGCTTCGCCCTTAGAACGGATCATGGCAGCACCTTCGTTGATTCGACGTAGCGCCTCACCTAGATTTGTTGCACCGCATACAAAGGGAACAGTGAAGTTCCACTTGTCGATGTGATTCTCGTAATCAGCGGGGGTCAATACTTCAGACTCATCAATGTAATCGACGCCTAGGCTCTGCAAGATCTGTGCTTCTACAAAGTGGCCAATACGAGCCTTCGCCATGACGGGGATAGAAACTGCAGCTTGAATCTTTTCAATCATGTCGGGATCGGACATACGGGCAACGCCACCTTGTGCGCGAATATCAGCCGGAACCCGCTCCAACGCCATAACTGCGACAGCACCAGCATCTTCAGCAATCTTCGCCTGCTCAACATTGACCACGTCCATGATGACGCCGCCCTTGAGCATCTCAGCCATACCGCGCTTAACGCGACCAGTACCGGTTACCTTCTGGGTGTTATCTGACATGTCATCTCCTCGTACGGATCATTGCCCTCATGGGCGGCTACCCCTAGGGGCAAGAGTTCAAGTCTACTTTGAAGCGGAGGGTGATGGAGTACTGAGCGCAGGAAGGACGAAGGTGGGCTGCTGGTCGGTGAGGGCTATCCAGACCTGCCCTACTGGTAGATATGCCGGTGAGCCATCCTTGAGCGTCCAGGTAGTTGGCTCTGTGGCACTGACTCGGCTCCAGAAAACCGGAATTTCTTGACCATCGCGCAAGAGGAACCCCGTGCCTGATCCGATGGTGTTGCTAAATGGCGTGTAGCTCCCCAACTTATCGTGATAAATCGAGGGGGTGATGCTGACCTCTTGAATTAAGAGTGTGGGAGAGCCAAGTTGTGTCCCATCGGCAGCAAGGTCTAAAGCTCCGTCGTAATACATCTGCCACTTCTGATTGGGAGATGACCAGAGCGCTTTGTACTGTGCGGCTGGCCACTTGAGTTCAACGCTCTTAATTACCTGGCCTCCCGCGGGGAGGGGCCCAAACTTCCACCCAACAGACTTTGCAGTCGCGATCGGGCGATTCTCAACTTTGATCGACTTATTGAGAAGTGCCTGGGGATCCAAGACCATATCTGTTGGGGCGCTCCGTGCGGGATCTCGCGAATATATGGAGGCAGGTTCGGTGTCAGCGCCGATATCTTCGATATTGGAGGCGCGGAGGACTGGCAAGAATTTAGATTGCGCACCGCTATAAGCCATGCCAACTCGACCGTAGTTAGCCATGAGATCGATATCGCTTATCCGCGCCGATCGGATGGGACCAATCTTTGCCGGCAAATTATTGCTAAAAACTGCAGCCAAGCGAGTTAGTCCACCTTCTACCTGTTCAATGTAAATCACATCAGCGCTATCCAAACCTATCTGCGGATGTGCCGATCGAGTGTCATCAATTTTGACGAAGAGAACCGGGCCGTTGATCCCAGGCATACCAGTCAAAGCATTAGTTGAAACGGCCTTCGTAGATTTGGTGGTGGTCGTAGAAGACGGACCGCAGCCTGCCAATAAGAGAAGTAAAGTTACTGCTGTAACGGCGGTAAGAAGTTTTCTCGAAGAATTTATCACAGAGAATCCTCTTCAAATGAATATATTTTAGGCAACTTTGCTTTACCGGCAAGATGGAATAGTCGATAGATCGGACGAGAACGTAACTTTGCCACCGAACGAACTGCTTCTAAATGAATGGCAACAGCGAGGGTGATCTTCTCGGTTAAAACTGTTAATTCCGAAAGGAGAGGTAAATAAATTGATAACTCACCACTGTTCGCCGACTCGCGAAGGAATTTGAGAGATTCAGAGAGTGAGCGTTCGGCATCGTCTCGATCAATGATTGCCTCTTCGCGACTGACATAAGCAGATTGGGTCAGGATCAAGTCTGTAGCAGGGTCGAGATCGCTCTGATGTGCAATCTCCAATGCCAACGCCGCCCGACGCTGTAGCAGAGCATCGAGATGTTCCCAAGAAGTTTCAACACGATGATGCAGACGATCCAGCCGAGAAGCTGAAAAGGAGAGATACCAACCAAAGAGAATGACCACTAACGCAACGAGCACAAGTGTCATCAGGGCCTTCCCTTCTTATAACTGGCATTTTCGGAGCCAACTGCAACTTTTCCCTGGCCCGCCATAGCAACTTCGTAGACGCTCATTATCTGGGAGGCGACGCTCCCCCAGTCGAAACGAATCGCTGAAACCAGACCTTTCTCAGAAAGTTGATGCAATCGCGCGGAATCGCGAAGTAATTCAATGACGCACTTAGCCAAATCGTTGGAATCTTCTGAAACGAAGTTCACGCCACTTTCGCCCTGACTTAAGAGATCAACGAATGCCTGAATATCGCTCGCTAAAACTGGAGTGCCTGAAGCCATCGCTTCAGCGAGAATGATTCCAAAGGATTCACCGCCGGTATTTGGAGCTATATATAGATCAATATGAGAGAAGAAATCCACCTTCTCTGCTTCAGAGAGGCGGCCCAAGAAGGTAATGTGCTTGGCAACCTGCGGATCAACTTTTGCGAGGACTTTCTCTGGATCCCCCGGGCCTGCGACAACTAGTTCAAGCGCAGGTATCGCTTTGAGAATTCTAGGCAGCGCCTCGAGTAGTAGCGGAAGACCTTTGCGGCTCTCTTCAAACCTACCTAAAAATCCGATACGGAAAGGGGCGCCAATCTGCCTTTCTCGCCCCGCATCTGCCCGTTTGAAACGCGCATAGTCAATCCCATTAGGAATCACCACTGCCTCTGTTCCGTAGAGATTGTTTAACGTCGCCTGCGCCATCTCGCTCACAGCGATTCGGGCGCTCAACTTTTCAATCATCGGTTCGATGAGGGGCCCCACGGATGAAATAGCGCGCATCTTTGGAGTCGATGCATGAAAGGTGCCAACCATTGCTCCCTCAGCGGCCCAACATGCGAGTAGCGAGATAGATGGAATTCCAGGTTCGTGCATATGCAGCACATCAAAATCTCCCTGAGCAATCCACTGCCGAACCCGCGAAGCGGCAATCGGGCCAAAGAGAACCCGTGCGATAGAACCGTTAAATGGAATCGGAACAGGTCGTCCTGCATTGACCAGCCAAGGATCAGTGATTGATTCTTCATCGCTTACCGGAGAGATGACTGAGACGTAATGCCCTAATTCGGTGAAATGTTCCGCCAGCTCTCTAATGTGCATCTGCACGCCACCCGGAACGTCCCACCCATATGGGCAGACCATTCCTATCCGTAGCGGCTTACTCATCACTCACGCTCCTTGAAATCGCCATCTACCCAGATGCGTTGCAGCATGTGCCAATCACTCAGGTGGTTAACGAGATGGCTCTCCAGTCTAGTTGCTGACTCTTGAATCATGACCGCAACCTTCTCCTGGGTAGTGCCAGCCGCTGGAATTGCAATTGCAGGTTCGAAATAAATCTCTATCCCGGTTTCGTTATATCTAACAAATGCCGTTAAAAGTGGAGCGCCCGTCTTTATGGAGAGCACCGCTGGCCCGGCAGGCATACGCGCTGGGTGGCCAAAGAAAGTCACGGCGACGCCATTGCGAGATAGGTCCCGGTCGGCAACGAGAGCAATCAGTCGACCTTGTCGCAACCGTTGTGAGAGCTGGGCGAGTGAACGCGCGCTGGCATCGAGAACTTCCATGCCGAGTGATTCTCGATACGCTAAAAATTTCTTGAACAATCGTTCTGGTTCTAAATGTTCGGCGACAGTGACAACCGGAGCGCCAGTCTCACAGTAGTACGCACCGGCCCTATCCCAATTTCCTGCGTGGGGCAACGAGACGATAGCTCCCTTGCCGTCGGCTAGCGCTTCGCGCAAGAGATGGTCATTGATGACCGTTGTGCTTCCCACAATCTCTTCACTCGACCAGAGCGGGAGGCGAAATGTGTCGCACCAATATCGCAGGTAGGAACGCATTCCTGCTTTAACCGTCGCCTCTAGCTCTGGTTCGAGCAGATCAGGACGAACTCTCAAATAGTTAGACCGTAGACGTTGTACGGGCGAGGGGTTTCGTTTCGTTATTTGATCTGCAATCCAATCCATAAGAGCATATGCACTTCGTTCAGGAAGCAGTCCTAATAACTTCCATGCTGCAAAGTAGGCAAGATATGTAAAAGACATCGTCACGCACTCAACGTTGCGCGATAAACAATCAACAATCTTTCGCCGATGGTGTAAACACTTGCCAGTGCCAGCAGCCAAACCCCAACCGCCAAGATATAAGGAACTCCAAACCCCGCTATCCAGGTTGCGAGAAAGATAATAATCAATCGATCAGTTCGTTCGGCGAGTCCCCCATTGCAGGCGATTCCCAAACCTTCGGCTCGAGCTTTGATGTAGGAAACCAGCCCTCCGGCAACAAGAGCAACGATTATTACTGGCACAAGTTGATCATGACTTTTCATAAGGAAGTAGGCGATCGAGCCGAGCACCGCAGCATCTGAAATTCGGTCGAGCGTCGAATCCAAGAGCGCTCCCCAGGTTGATCCCCCCGAATCTGACATACGGGCCAGAGTTCCATCCAATAGATCAAAGAGGACGAAGAAGAGGGTAATGGCCGTTCCCCAGAGATAGCTCCCGCGACTAAAGAAGACGATGGCGCTAATACTTGCGCCCAGACCGCCGATTGCACTGAGCAGGTTTGCCGTAACACCTCGGGTCAGCAACCACCCACAAAGCGGGGTTATAACCCGCGTCACGGGGGCTTTGATCGAGGCCGAAATCACGATTACATCGTAGGCTCGGTTACTGTGTCAGACCTAATTAATTCTCATAAAATCGCCATCATTGGCGGAAAATCGGAGCAGTTGGCGGCCGAATTGGGCGTTGCGCCAAGTGAACTTGAATCGTGCGACCTGGCGCTCTTCCTGGTCAGCGCTAACGAGGGCATCGTCTCGGCGGACCTTGAACGATGGCGCCTCGCTCGCGATCTATATATTCCCTCTCTCGTCATCATCTGCGACTTGGGGAGCGGCGAGATCGACTTCGAAGATATGAGCGCTATTGCCAGCAAGATGCTCGATCCTGTCGTCACTCCGTATCTCGTACTACACAACGATGAAGGAGCTCCCGCTGCGCTCATTCATTTAGAGAGCCTGCAAGTGATTGATTATTCCGACGGTAAAAAAGTTCTGAGAAGTGCCGATGCCGAGCACATCGAACTTGTCGCTGAGTTTCGAACGGAATACCTGGAAGCTCTTGAAGATGCGGGTGAAGATAGCTTCTCGGCAGGTTTGCTCTTCCCCGCACTTGCCTGGATTGAGGGAACGAGAATCGGCTTAGACCAAATTATAGATTTTCTAAACCACGTTCCAATTATTCGCTAAATCATCACGGGTCTCTTGCAGGAGTTGAGACATCACCTTGGTCTGTCCGATAACGGGCATAAAGTTCGAATCACCACCCCACCGAGGCACTACATGTTGATGGATGTGGCCGGGAATTCCAGCTCCAGAAACCGAACCTTGATTGAGCCCCACGTTAAAGCCTGAGGGATTTGAGACCTTGCGCAGAACTTTCATGGCATGTGCAGAGAGAGCAAAAATCTCGTTTCGCTCTTCACTCGTCAACTCCGTCAAATCTGCTACATGCCTATATGCACAGATCAATACATGTCCTGCGTTGTATGGATAAAGATTCATTACGACATAAGCGCTCGTTCCGCGCGCAACAATCAAACCTTCTACATCATCCATGGCTGGAATTCGACAGAAAGGACAGGCCACGTCATTTCCTGGAAGCGGGCGGTTTTCCCCGGAGAGGTAAGAGGTGCGATGGGGAGCCCATAACCTGGACCACGAATCGGGCATTCCCGCCCCACCGGTTAATTGTTCGTCCATGCGATTAAATCTGGATTCGGTTTGTAACGGCGGCTGAAATTTCAGCGATAGCTTGCGCAATAGAGATTCCATTCTTCTGATCACCGTTGCGATAACGGAAGGAGACAGCTCCATTATTCTGATCTTCTTCTCCTGCAATCATCATAAAAGGAATCTTTTCTAGCTGCGCATTGCGAACCTTTTTCTGCATACGATCATCAGATGTGTCCACATCAACACGTATCCCAGCTTTACGCATCGTTGCAGCAATCTCTTGCAGATAGGGCAGGAAGGCTTCGGCCACAGGGATTCCGCGGACTTGAACCGGCGCCAACCAGGGAGGGAAGGCTCCTGCATAATGTTCAGTAAGTACGCCAAAGAAGCGTTCGATGGAGCCGAAGAGAGCTCGGTGAATCATTACCGGTTGCTGGCGAGATCCATCGGAAGATTGATATTCCAAATCGAACCTTTGCGGCAATTGGAAATCAACTTGAATTGTGGACATCTGCCAGGTGCGACCGATCGCATCCTTTGCCTGGACAGAAATCTTCGGACCGTAGAAGGCGGCGCCTTCAGGATCAAGTACTAGATCCAGATTCTGCTTCTCGGCAGCCTGACGTAGCGCTTCTGTCGCTTCTACCCACGCCTCATCAGATCCAACTGACTTCGCTGGGTTGCGGGTAGAGAGCTCTAGATAGAAGTCGTTGAGACCGTAATCGCGCAGCAAATTAAGGACGAATGTTAAAAGAGAATCGAGTTCACCCATCATCTGATCTTTAGTGCAATAAATGTGGGCATCATCTTGGGTGAATCCGCGAGCCCGCGTCAGACCATGGATAACGCCAGATTTTTCGTAGCGGTAAACCGTTCCAAACTCAAAGAGACGGAGTGGTAGTTCACGGTATGAACGACTATTGGATTTGTAAATCAGATTATGGAACGGGCAGTTCATCGGTTTCATATAGTACTTCTGCCCTTGACGCTTAACCGTGCCATCAGCATGTAACTCTTCATCCATCACCATAGGCGGATACATACCTTCGGAGTACCAATCCAGGTGTCCTGATGTTTCGAAGAGAGTCGCCTTAGTTAAATGAGGTGAATAAACAAATTGGTAACCCTCTTCTTCATGACGACGCCGAGAATAATCTTCCATCGCTCGACGGATAATTCCACCTTTGGGGTGAAAGACCGCTAAGCCAGATCCAATCTCTTCTGGAAATGAGAAGAGGTCGAGCTCACTGCCGAGGCGACGATGATCGCGTTTTTCGGCTTCAATCAATAATTCGAGATATGCATCCAACTGTTCCTGCGTCGGCCAAGCCGTTCCGTAGATACGTTGCAGCATCGGATTCTTCTCGGACCCGCGCCAATATGCCCCCGCAGATCGCATCAACTTAAACGCGGGGATCTGCTTTGTAGATGGAAGATGAGGACCGCGGCACAAATCCTTCCAGACGGGTGCGCCATCTCTTCCTAAGTTGTCATAGATGGTTAACTCTTTCCCGCCCACTTCAACAGATGATTCTTCATCGCCACTTTTGAGGCCGACGAGTTCACATTTATAAGGCTCACCTTGCAACTCGGCCAAAGCTTCTGCTTCAGTGACTACACGGCGACGAAAGCGCTGCCCGGCTTTGATGATCTTGCGCATGGCAGATTCCAGCTTTTCCAGATCTTCTGGAGTAAAAGGTTTAGCGGGATCAAAGTCATAATAGAAACCATCTTTGATGGGAGGTCCGATACCGAGTTTGGTCTCTGGAAATACCTCTTGGACAGCTTGTGCCAGAACGTGGGCGGTTGAGTGGCGGAGCACTCCCAAGCCCTCGGGTGATCCAATGTCGATTGCTTCGACTACATCACCATCGTGGAGTTCGGTCCAGAGATCCCGTAGCTCGCCGTTGACCCGAGCCACTACAACCGTATTGCGCTCAGCGAAGAGCTGGGTTGGTCGTTGGTCGCTTTCGACCTTTCGCAATACGCCATCTACGGTGACAGAAATGAGTGAAGACATAGTCTCAGCCTACCGAATCTGATTGCGCCTCACTCCATAATGCCTCGAAGATCAATTCACTTTCAAGGCCCACCATCAACTTACGCTCCCCCAATATTTCTACCGGAGAGGAGATCCGCAGACTCGAAAGCGCCACCATGGATTCCACATCATCAAGATCGAATCGGGTAATTTCGCGCTCAACGGCCAAGCCCATCTCGAGGGCAATCCCGCGCATAATTCCGGGAAGCGCTCCGCTGCTCAGAGGTGGCGTGTACCAAATTCCGCCAATGCGGAAGAGGTAATTACAGGTGGCGCCCTCGCCGACAACTCCGTTGTCGTTGATCAGTAAGAGTTCGTCATACCCTTCAAAGCGGGCCGATCGTAAAAGGTCAAGATTGTGCCAATACGGAAATGCTTTATGAGCGCCGATCCCTGCGATCAACTGCTGATCCACGATGCCCACCTTGAGGGGCGCCGAATTGCGAGTGTAAGCGCCTATCGAAAGTGAAAACTGCGAGCCGAAAGACAGGCGCACGCGGGCCGACGGGAAGCGGGCCAGATAACCGATCGCGGTGCGAATCGATTCGCGCGAAGGAATGTCGATGGACAACTCTTTGCCCGAGCGTTCGGCCCGATCTAAATGCTGATCCAGAAAGAGTGGTTTGCCATCCTTCATGAGCAGAGTTTCAAAGATACCCGCACCATATTGCCAACCCTCTTCATCGATTCCGCCCGCGATTCCGATTAAACGATTGGCTTTAAGTTCAGTCTCTCTCCACTCTAAATGCGGATCGCTAGGCCAGGTGATACCTGCCCCAGTCCCAAAGTAAATAGTTCTCTCCTGCGACCAAAAAGTCCGAATGGCGACTCCCAAGAGTGATTGCTCGCCTTCGATCCACCCAATCACTCCGCAATAAATTCCGCGTGCTACTGGTTCATTCGCCTTTATGATTTCCAACGCAGAGTGCTTAGGCGCACCGCTTACCGACCCAGGGGGCAGGAGAGCAGTCAGTAGCTCGTCCCAAGAAGTATTCTCGCGCAGAGTCCCGCGAATATCCGAGACAAGATGGCGGATGCTTGGATGATGTTCGATCCGCAAAAAATCGCTCACTTCTACCGATCCGGTCTGGCAAATACGGCTTAAATCATTCCGCATCAAATCCACAATCATGATGTTCTCGCTCTGGTCTTTCGCCCCGAAGAGGTCGGTCGTGGTGTAATCGAGCGTCCCTTTAATTGGGCTGGTCAGAATTCTCTTCCCATCTCGCCGTAAGAAAAGTTCTGGAGTCGCACTTGCAATCTCCAACTGTGGCAAGCGTAAGAACGCGGCATAAGGTGCGTGATTTTCTTCCAACAAATCTGTAAAGAGTGCATCCAGTGAGGTTCCATTGAAAGGCGTCGATAAGACACGGCAGGCATTTGCTTGATACACATCACCCGTTGACACGCGCCTTCGTATCTCTTCGACGTAGTTGTAGTACTGAGTTCGATTGAGCGAACTCTTCCAGATCGATTTGAGGCGTACCCACTTAGCCGTCTCCGGAAATGGTTGATCTCGTTGAACGTTGGAAAATCTGGCGAATATCCGATCGCCTTCAAAGCTAATTGAGGCGGCCCAGAAACCCCCACTTTGGGTACGTGAGATGTCGGAGGTCACTTCCATCAATCCAGTTGCAAGGATCCCATCCATCCAAAAGAAGGGGGTTCCTCTATCCATATCGGCACTGTAGACCCTGCTCTCTATTGGCACCTTTTCTCCCTCCTTTGCCACTTGGCTCAGCCATAGGCTAGATTTAGCCCTTCAAGTTCAAATCGTTATCTGAACCTGAAAAAATGCGGACGTAGCGCAGTTGGTAGCGCGGAACCTTGCCAAGGTTCAGGTCGCCGGTTCGAACCCGGTCGTCCGCTCTAGTGGATCCCCTGGATCCCTGCGATTTCCGGCATGTTTCGGAAAATATATGGTCGGATGGCCGAGAGGCGAGGCTCAGGACTGCAAATCCTGCCACACGGGTTCAAATCCCGTTCCGACCTCCAGCACTAGGTAGCGATTTTCCACATGGCTATGGCCTCCACATTCCATTGCTCCCAGGTCATTTGCAGCCGTTGACCCCAAGAGATTGCAATTGGACCGGTCGGAGTAAATCCATCAACGACTACCCAATGAAAAGTATCGGTCGCTATTTCATATCCAGCAAAATTTGCACCCGGCTTGAAATGCAACTGAGCTATCACCGCTTTCACCTTTGGGTTGCTAATCGCTCGAAGCAGCGTTGCGGGATCTGCAAATAGCGGCGTTGCAGATTTTAGGTATGCACCGCCAATTCCTAGTTCGGTCCAATAAGCAAAAGTCCGCGCATTTGATAGGCCGCTTGGCAATCCCCCCGCCCGAATGAACTCTGAGTCAATTTGGGTTGGATCAGGTCGCATATCAAGTACAACCGTCTCCCAATTAGCTATAGCTGAAAATGTGCAGATGGGATTCGACTGAACTTGATCGCCACTAAACGTTGCAAAACTCTTCTGCGGAGCGCCTGCAATGCATCCAGCATCACCAGCTCGGCAAAGGGCGACGATGCCACTATTTTGAATTGCACTTTCGGTAGTTATATAGGAACCACTTTGATCGGTTGCCATTATTCTCAGGGGAGTTACATCATTTATGCCAACTAGGTCACAACTCACCTTGGTACTTTCACACGTTAGGCCTCCCAATTGAGCTGTCACCGTGTAACTAATAACACCGTAACCATTAGGGGCAGCCGCGGGGCACCAACTTATTCTGTAGGTTTTATTGTAAATTTTCGTCGCCGTTAATTTAATTGCTGGTCGAGAACTCCAACCAGGGTGCAGGCCTTCTTGTTGGCCACTCCCAATGCAGTTCGCATCGGTCGTTAAATATGGAATGACCTTCTTCACGATAGTTTGAGTCGCTGGATTAGCGGGAATGAGAGATGCAGCTATATGAGATGAAGATGAGATCAATACTAAACATAGAGGTATCGAAAAAGTTACTGCTTTTGAAAGCGATCGCGAGATCACAATGTGAAAACCCATCTGCAGAGGTTTTGTATCTCCTCTTACAATGAATCAATCTCTCCGAGTTACCAGGCGTGCACATCAGAGATTAACGCCGAGAAGTGAAAAGTTAATATCTGCACAGTACTTACGCCTTTATAGGATGTACGCCAAACAGATAAGTAATCTAGCGAAGAAATCAGACACACGATCTATTCTGTAAAGGCCTATGAGCACGCAAACGCTCCCGATCGTGTGCGGGGCTACGTCTGATACTTCCAATGAGACCTTGCTAACTTTTTAGGGAAATACGGAATAGGCTCAGTAGTGCAAACCCTTCATTGTAACTATCAAGAGATGAATACTTTCTAAAACTACACGTGATGGGACTGAAAAAATGGAATTAGAAGAGCAAGGCGCATTGGTCCGAGTCCTTGCCGTCTCCAATCACCCTATCTTCCTCTTGGGTCTGCGTGATCAATTGAAAGTCCTTGATCTACAACTCCACATTGTTGGCGTAGCACACGACGCGGTATCTGCTTTCGAAAAGGTTGCCGAACTCACTCCGGAAATTGTACTCATGGATTTAAATTTGCAAGCTTCGGCAATCACAAGCATCGAAGTGACCGCCAAAATCAAATCTGATTTCCCCTCCGCACAGGTAATAATCTTGACAGCAGATGAAACGATCGAATCCATTATGGGTGCACTCAAGGCCGGAGCGAGCGGTTATCTACTAAAATCAGTCACAATCGTCGAACTGCGAGAGGCCATCTATGCCGTTCTGAAGCACGGCTCGGTCCTCACTCCTTCAGTTGCCCAAAAAGTTCTGACGGTCATGTCTCATCCCGTGGTCAAACTACTGACGGCAACGGAACGAGAGATTGAAATTCTCGAACTTATGGCATCTGGGGCTTCAAATAAGGCAATCGCC